>SKEL01000053.1_pt1 | contig 128097 bp, 102 predicted proteins | sample 4826741 | NCBI WGS metagenome assembly SKEL01 (sample SAMN11008810, study PRJNA524170) | human gut metagenome | biome: Human fecal sample; material: Feces; isolation source: fecal sample from pouch patient p33 | host: Homo sapiens | place: Israel: Tel-Aviv | collected 2016-03-22
CGTTCATCCTGAGCCAGGATCGAACTCTCCGTCCAAAATATTCTGGGCTTCGAGCCCGTCCGGTCCTCTCAGTTCATCGCTGATCGGTTCCGTTCGATTCATATGGTTCTGTATAGGAAAAGGAATTTCTCGGGGCCGCCTCTCGGCGGCCTTGCGAAAAACAAATCCAAGTTAGACCATTTCAAATGGTTCGATGTCTGCCCGGATGCGACACAACTGGTGTGTCCATCCTCGCAGTATCCGGTTCTCAAGGTGCACGCCTGGCGGCTGATCCGGTCCGACCGGGCCGCGCGGCAAGGAGATATATTGCCAGACCGGAGGGGCGCCGGGGGCGGGAATCTGGGCGTACACATTTCCTACACAATTTAGGATCCGACTAACGTTTGCCAGCCGTTAACTACCGCTCACCGAGCATCTCTTTATATAAGGCAGTCTCATGGTTAAAGCGGATACGTTCCCCTAGCTAAAGCACAGCCAGCATCGAGCAACTCATCACGTTCTTCCACCGAGAACCCCTCGGCGTAGACGCGCACCACTGGTTCGGTCCCGCTAGGACGGACCAGCAGCCACGTGTCATCCTCGAATGCTAAACGCAAGCCATCCATATGACTAACGTTTTGCGGCACCTTGCCACAAATCGACTTGGGGTTTACGCCCGGCAGCAGGGTTCGTAACGTTTCGGCATCTTCGGCCTCAAGGCGCAAATCGCGTCGACCGTAACTCGTCTTACCAAAACTGTCCTCGAGTTGGTCGACCAGAACGCCCAAAGGCGCGTCCGTCTTTGCCATAAGCTCGCACAAAATCAGACAGGCGAGGATTCCATCGCGCTCGGGCATATGCGCGGCGATGCCGATACCACCGGCTTCTTCGCCGCCTATGAGGACGCCACCCTTCTTCATCTCTGCCGCTATATATTTGAAACCGACTGGTTTGACGGTCACGCGGCAGCCAAGCGCCTCGGCAATGCGACGCACGAGCGTCGAGCACGAAAGATTGACGACGACGCGCCCCTCCAAATTACGAAATTGAACCAAGTCGCCCAAAACGAGCGCCATGATCTGATGCGGATGTATATATCTGCCGCGCTCGTCAACCGCGCCGATACGGTCGGCGTCGCCGTCTGTCACCAGGCCAGCGCAAGCTCCGTCCTCGATAACCGTATGCTCGCAAGCGTCCACCCACGGCTCAACGGGGTCGGGGCAGATATCTTCTTGGTCAGGCGCCTGCCCGGCGTGAATCTCGTGCACCTCAACGCCAAGCTCGCGCAGCAAGTCGGCTAGATAGCCCTGGGCTGCGCCGCCCATGGGGTCAACAACCACGCGCAGGTGCGCGGCGCGGATGGCTTCGGCATCGACAAACGATGCCACCGCTTGCATATAGTCAGGAATGATATCCGCGGTGCGATATTGCCCCTCGATCCCCATTGGCTCGGGAGCCATGGTCTCTTCGAGCTCTTCGATGACATCCTGGTTGGCGGTCGAGCCGTCACCCATGCGAATCTTGAGACACAGATAACCCTGCGGATGATGGGACCCCGTCACCATGAGCGCGCCGCACGCCTCACCGTCATAAGCCGCCGCCCACGTAAGGGCAGGGGTCGGAACAGGTCGCGAAGCGAGCACGGCGTCTAGCCCGTGCGCTGCTAGCACACCCGCCGCAAGCTCAGCGAACTCGCGCGCCAGGGGCCGAGTGTCGAACCCTATATATACCGTTTTGCCCGGATTGGTCTTTTGCCACAACTCGCCGACGGCATCGGCGATACGGGCAACGTTATCGGCAGTGAAGTCCTCATCGACGCGAGCGCGCCAACCGTCAGTTCCAAAATGAATTATCGCGCACACGCGCAGACACCTCACAGTGTTTGGATCATGGTACGCATGAGGTATACCCGCGATACACACTCGGCAACCTGCCGGCACCAGCATTCACCATTTGGGCAAATGCTGCCGAGGACATGCAAGCAATAAAAAAACCGCCCCGTATGGAGCGGTTTTGCCCTTTATATATCGAGCGCCTCGGCCATCGCTGCCGTAGTGATTGCCGTGGTTCCACAGCAACTGCCCACCATTGCGGCACCGGCATGTCTCCATTCGATGCATGCGCGCGCGAAAGCTTCGGGGTTCTCGTGCCATACGGGGCCATCCTGAGTCTGGACCGGATCGCCCACGTTGGGACGCACCGTGACGGGAGTAGTCGCCGATGCAACCATCCTGGGCACCGCCACGTTCGCGGCCGCAAGCGAACAGCAATTAACACCAACCGAGTTTGCGCCGTGTTTTTCGGCGTACAAAACGGCTGCCTCGATGTTGAGGCCATCGCCCAACAGGTCGCCTTTGTCATCAACGACAAAACTCACCAGGACAGGCATGCCGTCAGCGGCATCTCGAGCGCCGGCAAGCATGGGCTGCAAATTACGGATAGACGTCACCGTCTCGATCAGCAGACCATCAACACCAGCATTGAGTAAGGCGTGCGCCTGTTCGCGCGCAATGCCTCGGATCTCACGAAACTCGGCAGAGTCCTCGGCAAACCACTCAATACCGATCGGACCCATCGAGCCCAGCAGCAGCTGAGGGTGCGCCTGGCGGGCATCGTCGACGGCCCCGCGATTGACCTCCGCCACGGACGGCGCAATCTGGTCGTGCTTGAGGGCATAGCTTGATGCCTGAAAGGTATTGGTAATGAGTACCTGCGCGCCGGCGGCGACATACAAGCGATGGATACGAGAAACGGTCTGCGGCTCTGCCAGATTCCAAAACGCCGGTGGAATATCGGCAGCATCGTACTCACTCAACAGAACACTGCCCATGGGGCCCTGCGCCAACAAGGTCTCGCTCGACAAGCGGCGCGTAAGTTCCTCGGCACCAAAGCGGTTGTAATAACTCGTATCCATATATATCCCGCTATTCCTCGACGCTGATTCCCTGCTTTTCGAGATAGGCGAGCCAGCGGCTCATCGTGTCCTCGGATAGCGCATGCTCCATCATGCAGGCCTCGGAATCGGCTCGCTCAAATTCGACACCGAGCTCCTGAACCAAAAACGTGCGGATGAGGCGATGACGGTACCAGATAGCCGTGCCAACCTCGCGGCCGCGATCGGTCAGGATTACCTTGCCATAGTGCGATTGCTCGACAAGCTCGGATGCCTTGAGCGCCGAAACCGCTTTATTGACCGATGCCTTGGAGACGCCAAGGCGCTGCGCGATGTCGACCGATCGCACGCCGTTGGTTTCCCCCTCTTCGCTTTCAATGCGAACCATGCACTCCAAGTAGTCTTCGTTCGCCACCGTCAGATGTAGTTCGCGCGAGCTATTTGTCGTATCCATGATCTTCCGTCCCTTCTGCATTCAATGGCTGATTCTACCCCATCCAAGCGTCGCGGTATGCCGTGGCATACCGTGCTAGAGTTCTTGTTGCACACGACGACCAAGATTGGAGCGGTCTTTATGGAAAACACCACCACAAACCCCGATGTCCTCGAGCGCTTTTTGCGCTACGTCCAGATCAATACGCAGTCCGAGGATGCAAACTGCGACCAGGTACCCTCGAGCGCCGTTCAGTTTGACCTTGCCAACGTGCTGGCTGAAGAGCTGCGCGAGCTTGGTGCGGAAGATGCCCACGTGACCGAGCACGCCTATGTCTGCGCGCATATCCCCGCAAGTGCGGGCGCTGAGGACAAGCCCGCCCTGGGCCTGATCGCCCATCTCGACACCACCGAAGTTGCACCGGGCGCCGGCGTGAAGCCGCACATCGTACACTACGAAGGCGGCGACCTGGTCTGCGGCACGGTTGACGGTAAGCCCGTTGCCATGAGCACCGCCAAGCTTCCCGTCCTGAACGACCTCGCGGGTGAGGACCTGGTCTGCAGCGATGGCACCACGCTTCTGGGCGCGGACGACAAGGCAGGCGTCGCCGAGATCATGTCGCTTGTCGCGCGTATCGCTCAGGACCCTTCTCTGCCCCATCCCGCACTCGGCATTTGCTTCTGCCCTGACGAGGAGATCGGTCACGGAGCCGAGCTGTTGGATATCGATACCTTTGGCTGCAAGTACGCCTATACGGTCGACGGCGGCCCCATCGGCGAGCTGGAGTGGGAGTGCTTTAACGCCGCCGAGGCGACCATCCGCTTTGAGGGCCAGTCCATCCACCCGGGCGACGCCAAGGGCCGTATGGTCAACGCAGGCAATCTGTTCTGCGACTTCAACGCGTTGCTCCCCTACGTGCAGCGCCCGGAGTATACGGAAGGCTACGAGGGCTTTTATCACCTTGAGGGTGTATCTGCGACCGTCGATCACGCCACGGCGCGCTATATCGTCCGCGACCATGACGCCGCCAAGTTCCAGCAGAAACTCGACCTTATTGATGCCGCCGCCTCGATGCTCAACCAGCGTCTGGGTGAGGAGCGCGTAACGGTCGAGATTAAGCAGCAGTATCGAAATATGGCCGAAATCGTTCGTGACTATCCCGAGCTTATTGATGTTGCCAAGGAAGCCTACCTTGCCTGCGGCGTTGAGCCCCAAGTGCTGCCGATTCGCGGCGGCACCGACGGCGCGCAGCTGTCGTTCCGCGGTCTGCCCTGCCCCAACCTTTCCACCGGCGGCTATTGCTATCACGGCGTCAACGAGTTCGTCCCGGTCAGTTCGCTCGTCAAGATGACCGACGTGCTCCAGGAGCTCGTCGCCCGCTTTGCATAAGCCTGGCTGCACAAGCCTAAACGATAAACCGCCCCATCCTCTACAGAGAACAGGGCGGTTTTGCCGCAAGGGGAGTAATCAGCATCGCAGGTTGAGCCAACGTCAGCGAGCGACGTCCAAGGAGAACAAGTTGGCATGAAAAAGGCAGGGCATTGACCTTCTGGTCATGCCCTGCCTTTTGAATGACAAATTGTCGCCTTGGGCGGTGTGCAGCGTCGAGCCGTTACGGCGTTTGTTAAAACGCCGTAACTTAGTAGTTGGCTTCGTAGCCGTTGCCGTCGCCCGTGGGCTCTTCATAGTAATCGGAACTGTCGCTCGAATCGCTTGAGTCATCGGAATCGTCAGAGCTGACCGATGAGGTTGCGGTACCGTTTGCGTAGTCGTCAGACGTGTTGTTGTTCAGGTCGCCGATCGTAGAGCTGGAACCGTCGGAAAGACCCATGGTGTTGGGACCCTTGGGATCCTTGCCGGCATCGACGCGCTCCATCATTTCCTTGAGCTCGTCCTCGTAGACAAAGACGTAGCTCACGCCGTCGATCATGGTGCTGTCGTCGGCGTACGAGGGCAGGTTGGCCGAGTAGATACCGTCGACATCCATACCGCGCATGGCGTTGACCGTAGCCACGATATCCTGAACGCTCATATCGGTTACGAGCATATCGGACAGCGAATTAACCAGGCCAAAGATCTTCGTGGCATCGAAGTTATTGAGAATCTGGTTGGCAAGGGCGCCAAGCACCTGACGCTGGTGGCGCATGCGTGTGTAATCGCCGTCGGCATAGGTGTAGCGGCAGCGGGCATAGGTAAGGGCGGTGGCACCGTCCATATGCTGCTGGCCAGCGGTAATCTTAATATCCAGGTGCTCGGGGTCGTCAACATCATCGGTTGCGTTAATGTCGATACCGCCAACCGAATCAATCAGCGCCTGCATTCCGTCGAAGCTGACCTCGGCATAGTGGGAAATCTGAACACCGCACAGCTCGTTGACCGCCTCGACCATGGCCTCGGCGCCGCCAACGGTATGGCAGGCGTTGATCTTCATGGTCTCGCCCTTGTACTCGACCTTGGTGTCGCGCGGAACGGAAATGAGCGTCGCCTGCTTTTGCGTGGGGTCGATGCGTGCCAGGATAATCGAGTCGGCACGATACGTATCCTCGCCCGGACGGCCGTCGGTGCCAAGAAGCAGCACGTAGAACGGATCCTTTGCCTCATCGGTGTCAACCAGAACCCGACGCAGATTGTCAGTAATGACATTAGAATCGCCGAGCTTGCCCATAATGGTGGCAAACCACAGGCCGGCAGCGGTAGTGGCACTCAGCAGCACGCCAAGCACGACAATGAGCGCGACGTGACGAATCGTGTGGCTACGACGACGTTGGCGAGCGCGCTCGGAATAGCGAGCCACGTTATCGCGACTGTAGATCTTGGCCTGCGCACCAGTTGAGGGTCTTCGGGTGGTGGTATCCGCGAGGGGCTTTTTATTAAACATAGGCAACCTGTATTAGTAGATGACGGGATCGGGGACGGTAGCATGCTCGACATGCGCGCCAAGCGCCTGCAGCTTTTCGACAAACTGCTCGTAGCCGCGCTTGATGTGATGGATAGCCGAAACCTCGGTCGTCCCGTCGGCGATCAAGCCCGCTACGACGAGGGCCGCTCCGCCGCGCAGATCGGGCGAGGTAACCTGTGCACCCGAGAAGCCCTTGACGCCATGAATCATGGCATGATGGCTCTCGATCCGAATGTCGGCACCCATGCGCACCAGCTCAGAGGCAAACATAAAGCGATTCTCGAAGATGTTTTCGGTAATAACGGAACTGCCGTCGGCAAGGGCGGAGAGCACCATAATCTGCGCCTGCATGTCGGTCGGGAAACCGGGGAACGGAAGCGTCTGGATGTCGACCGGCTTGATACGCTCGGCACGGTTCACATGGACGCCATCCTCGACGCGCTCGCAGTCGATACCCATGAGCTCCATCTTCTTGAGCACCATGCCCAAGTGAATGGGGCAAAAGCCCGTGACATCGACACCGCGATCGTCGGCCATCAACGCACCGGCAACGATAAAGGTACCGGCCTCGATGCGGTCGCCCACCACGCGATGGGTAACGGGATGGAGCTCTTCCACGCCTTCGATAGTCACGACGGGCGTACCGGCGCCAACAATCTTGGCGCCCATCTCGTTGAGCATGTTAGCGAGATCGACGATCTCGGGCTCGCGGGCGGCATTGTCGATAACCGTGGTGCCCTGTGCGCGCACAGAGGCCATGATGAGGTTCTCGGTCGCACCGACGCTGGCGAACTCGAGCGTGACGGTGGTACCGCGCAGACCTTGGGGCGCATTAGCGTTGATGTAACCGTGGGCGGTATCGAACTCAACGCCCAGGGCCTCAAGACCAAGAATGTGCATATCGATCTTGCGAGCACCCAGGTTGCAGCCGCCCGGCATGGCAATTTTGGCGCGATGGAAGCGGCCCAGCAGGGGTCCCATGACGGCGGTGGAAGCGCGCATCTTGGCAACGAGCTCGTAGGGGGCCTCCCATGAATCGACCTGAGAGGTATCAATCTCGAGCGTGTGCTCGTCGAGAACATCGATCGTAGCGCCCATGCCCTTGAGCACCTTGCCCATCACGTGGACATCGGAAATATCGGGCACGTTCTGCAGCGTCGTCTTGCCCGGCGCCAGAAGCGTTGCCGCCATGAGTTTGAGCGCGGAGTTCTTGGCGCCCGAGACGGGCACGGAGCCTCCGATGGCGTGGCCACCCTCAACGCGGATAATATCCAAGGTCTACCCTTTCAAAAAGCATGCCCGGGGTGGCTGGGCCATCCCGGGCATGATGTGTTCGCAAATGGTCGAACGCTAAATCGTTTGACTATTGGGCAAGCTTGAGCTTACACCATGCGATTTCATTATAGAGGTAGGCGCGGCGTGCATCATCCTCCGACAAATTACCCAGCTTCTCTTCAAAACCTTGAATATCAGCTTTAAGCTTGTCGGCATCGACGGTCGCCAAATCGCAAGCGCGCTCGGCGAGAACGGTCACGACATCGTCCGCAACCTGGGCATAGCCGCCGGCCACGGCAAACGTGTGGTCGACAGTGCCCATGGCCTTATCGGAAACGCGAACGTAACCGCGGTCGATCGTGCAGATCTCGCTGGAGTGAGCAGGCAGGACGCCAAACTCGCCATCCGTGGACGGAATCGACACAAACGCAGCGTCGCCCTCATAGGCGCAGCTCACGGGGCACACGATGCGGATACGCATAACCTACTTCTCCCCCATCTTGCGGGCGCGCTCGCGCACGTCCTCAATCGTGGAAGCATAGCGGAAAGCCTGCTCGGGCAGGTCATCGGCCTTGCCGTCGACAATCTCGGCGAAAGAGCGGACGGTATCCTCGACGCGGACGTAGACACCGGGGTTGCCGGTGAACTTCTCGGCGACGTGGAAGGACTGCGAGAGGAACTGCTGAATCTTACGGGCACGGTTGACCGTAAGGCGCTGCTCCTCGGACAGCTCGTCCATACCCAGAATGGCGATGATGTCCTGAAGGTCGGAGTACTCCTGCAGGAGCTCCTGGACCTTGACGGCGACACGGTAGTGCTCCTCGCCAACGATCGAGGGATCGAGAGCGTCGGAGGAAGATGCGAGCGGGTCGATAGCCGGGAACAGGCCGAGCGACGAAATGCTACGCGAAAGAACCGTGGTGGCGTCGAGGTGCGTAAACGTCGTGGCAGGCGCCGGGTCGGTCAGGTCGTCTGCGGGGACGTAGACAGCCTGGACGGAGGTAATGGAGCCCGTCTTGGTCGAGGTAATGCGCTCCTGGAGGTCGCCCATCTCGGTTGCCAGCGTGGGCTGGTAACCAACGGCGGACGGCATACGGCCCAGCAGTGCGGAAACCTCGGAACCTGCCTGGGAGAAGCGGAAGATGTTGTCGATGAACAGCAGAACGTCCTGGCCGCGATCGCGGAAGTACTCAGCGGTGGTAAGGCCGGCCAGACCGATGCGCAGACGCGCTCCGGGCGGCTCGTTCATCTGACCATAGACCAAGCAGGTCTTGTCGATAACGCCAGACTCGCTCATCTCGAGGAACAGGTCGGTGCCCTCGCGGGTACGCTCGCCGACGCCGGTGAACACCGAGGTGCCGCCGTGCTCCTGGGCGAGGTTGTTGATGAGCTCCTGAATCAGAACGGTCTTGCCGACGCCGGCGCCGCCGAACAGGCCCGTCTTGCCGCCACGGATGTAGGGCTCGAGCAGGTCGACGGCCTTGATGCCGGTCTCGAAGATCTCGGTCTTGGTGGTGAGCTCGTCGAAGCGGGGCGCTGCATGGTGGATGGGGTAGAACTCCTCCACCTCGGGCATGGGCTTGCCGTCGACGGGCTTGCCCATGACGTTCCAAATGCGGCCGAGCGTCTTGGGACCAACGGGCATCTTCATGGGCTCACCGGTATCGGTAGCGATGAGGCCGCGCTGCAGGCCGTCGGTCGAGGACATGGCGACCGTGCGGACGACGCCGCCCGGAAGCTGGCTCTCGACCTCGAGGATCGTGCTCAGATGACCGATCGGGGTCTCGGCCTCGACCGTGAGCGCGTTGTAGATCGGGGGCACCGCGCCGTCAAACTTGACGTCGACGACAGGGCCGATGATTCGCACGATGCGACCATCACCGGCAGTCGTCTTCTTGGTGGCTTCCTCGACCGCAAGCTTTACGGTGTTATTAGCCATTACTGTTCCTCCAATGCTGAGGCTCCGCCGACGATCTCGTTAATCTCGGTCGTGATCGAAGCCTGGCGCACGCGACTATACGTGCGGGTAAGGGTCGAGATGATCGCGGTGGCGTTTTCCGTCGCGGAGTGCATGGCCTTGCGGCGTGCACCCTGCTCGGCAGCCGCCGAATCGATCAGGGCCTGGTAGATGACCGTCAGGATATAAGACGGCACAAGCTTGCCGAGAACATGCTCGGGAGAGGGCACGAACTCGAACGTGGACGAGATGCGCTTAGGGGCGTCGGTCTCGTTCTTACGCGGACCGTGGGCCATAGCGATCATCTCGGGGTCGAGCGGCAACAGATGCTCGACGCGAAGCTCCTGATCCACGCGGTTCTTGGCGTGGTGGTAGACAAGCTCGACACGGTCAAGCTCACCGGCACGATACGCATCGCAGATATGAGAGGAGATCATGCGGGCCTGATTGAAATCGGGCTCAGAGGAGTTGCCCTCAAAGTGCATGACAACGTTTGCGCGGTCACGGAAATACGTGGCCGGCTTACGCCCGCACGCGATGATCTCGCACTCGATGCCGTCGTTCGCCCAAGAAGCGGCGAGCTTTTCGGCCGTGCGCTCCACCGTCGTATTGAAACCGCCGGCAAGGCCGCGGTCCGAGGCAATAACGACAATCAGACCATGCTTGACGCTCTCATGCTTCTGCAGCATGGGATCGGTGCCCGAACAGGAAGCGTCGCCGGCGACCGTCAACATGACGTCGGTCAGCGCCTCCTTATAGGGCTCGGCCTGCTTGGAGCGATCGAGGGCACGACGGATCTTGGCCGTAGAGACCATCTCCATCGTGCGCGTGATCTGCTTGGTCGTGGTAACCGAGGAGATTCGCTTCTTAATGTCGCGAAGGTTGGCCATGGGGCTTAGTTCTCCTCTGATCCAGAAACATCCGAATGGTGCTTGGCCATGAACTGCTGTTTGAAGTCGCCGATGACGCGCAAGAGCTCAGCCTTGGTGTCATCATCGATCTTCTTGGCGCGAACCTTGTCGAGCAGCGAGCCAAAGCCATTGTCCATGTACTCGATGAGCTCGGCACGGAAGGGCAGCACGTCGGAGATTTCCAGGTCATCCAGGAAGCCCTCGTTGCCAGCGAACAGCGTAACGATCTGCTCGCCAACCTCGAACGGCTTGTAGCGCGGCTGCTTCAGGAGCTCGGTCATGCGGGCACCATGGGTCAGCTGCTTCTGAGTAGCCTCGTCGAGGTCGGAGCCGAACTGGGTAAAGCCAGCGAGCTCCTGATAGGAAGCGAGGTCCAGACGGAGGTTGCCGGCGACCTGCTTCATGGCCTTGGTCTGCGCATCGCCACCGACGCGGGACACGGAGATGCCCACGTCGACTGCCGGGCGCTGACCCTGGAAGAAGAGCTCGGACTGCAGGTAAATCTGACCATCGGTAATGGAAATGACGTTGGTCGGAATGTAGGCCGAGACGTCGCCGTCCTGGGTCTCGATGATCGGAAGAGCCGTCATGGAGCCGTAACCGTTCTTCTTGGACATCTTGACGGCACGCTCGAGCAGACGAGAGTGCAGGTAGAAGATGTCGCCAGGATAGGCCTCGCGTCCGGGCGGACGATGCAGCGTCAGCGACATCTGACGGTAGGCCACAGCCTGCTTGGACAGGTCGTCGTAGATGACGAGCACGTGGCCGCCGGGGTTGGTCTCGCTGGCGGGCTTACCGTCCTCGCCGTTGTACATGAAGAACTCGCCGATAGCGGCACCGGCCATAGGCGCGATGTACTGCATAGGGGCGGAATCGGCAGCGGTGGCCGAAACGATGATGGTGTAGTCGAGCGCACCGTGCTGAGCGAGGGTCTCGCGGATGTTGGCAACCGTGGAGGCCTTCTGGCCGATGGCGACATAGATGCAGACCATGCCCTTGCCGCGCTGGTTGAGGATAGCGTCGATGGCGATGGCGGTCTTACCGGTCTTACGGTCGCCGATGATGAGCTCACGCTGACCGCGGCCAATAGGCACCATGGAGTCGATAGCGAGCAGACCGGTCTGAACCGGCTCGCACACCGGGGTACGATCGATGACGCCGGGAGCCTTGAACTCGATGGGGCGACGGTGCGTGGCGACGATGTCGCCCAGGCCGTCGATGGGCTGACCGAGCGGATTGACGACGCGGCCGAGCATGGCACGGCTCACGGGGATATCCATAATGCGGCCAGTGGTGCGGCACTCGTCGCCTTCCTTGATGGAGTCGACGGCACCAAACAGAACGGCGCCGACCTCGTCACGGTCAAGGTTCTGGGCAAGGCCGAAGACGGTCTCACCGGTATCGGAGCTCTTGAACTCCAGAAGCTCGCCTGCCATGGCGCTCTTGAGGCCGGAGACGCGCGCGATGCCGTCGCCTACCTCGTCGACCGTTGAAACCTCATGCGTATCGACCGTCGCGGAGAGGCTCGTGAGCTGCTCCTGCAGTTTCTTGGCGATATCCTGGGCATTGAGGGTTTCGGACATTAGGCTTCACCTCCGTACGAATTAGCAGAGTTTGCGAGGGTCTCCTGCGCGATGCGCAGCTGCGTCTTGACGGAAATGTCACGACGCTCGCCGCGGGCCTCGAGCACCAGGCCGCCCACGATAGACGGGTCGACCTGCTCGATAAGGAATACCTTGCGGCCGAAGTCCTGCTCGCATTTCTTAGTGATGGTTTGACGCAGCTCGTCGTCGAGCGGGATCGCCGTGGTGACGGTCACGCCCACTACATCCTCGTCTTCCTCGGCAACATACTTAAAGGCAGCTGCCACCTTGGGAAGAAGGTCGAGCTGGTCGCGCTTGGACATGGTGTCGAGCACGGCGATGATCTCGGGGCTGGCAGAGGCCAGGCGCTCGACCATCTCGAGGTCCTCGAACACATGGTTCTCGGCCTTGGCGGCTTCCAAAAGGGAACGCGCGTAGGTCTCGAGCACCTTGTCCTGATAGCGGCTAGTCGGCATTCAGGCTACCTGCTTCCTGGATGTAGCGCTCGATGAGCTTCTTCTGCTCGGCATCGTCCTCGAGTGCCTCGCCCACGATCTTGGTGGCGACGGCAACGGACAGGTCGGCGATGGAGCTCGCGGCACCGGCGTAGATGGACTTGCGCTCGTCCTCGACGGTCGTATGGGCCTTGGCGATGATCTCCTCGGCCTCCTTGTGAGCAGCCTCGATGATACGGGCACGCTCGGACTCGGCGTCCTTACGGGCCTCGAGAACGATGTCGGCAGCCTGACGACGGGCGTCGGTGACGATCGAGTCGGACTCAGCGCGCTTGGCGATAGCCTCCTGCTTGGTCTTCTCGGCCTCGTCGAGGCTCTCCTCGATCTTCTTGCCGCGCTCCTCCATGGTTTTCATGATGCCCGGCAGGGCGACCTTGGCCAGCACGATCCAGATAATCAGGAAGGCGATAAGCGCCGGGATGAACTCCGCCATCTTAGGGATGAGGATGTCCGCACCGGCGGCGCCGTCCTCGGCGAACGCGGAAACCGGCATGAGCAGCGCGGCCGCGGACGCGGAGAGTGCGATCGCGCTCTTCTGGGATGAAAGATTCATACTTGACGCTCCGTGCTATTTAACGATCAGCGCGACAACGAAGCCGATCAGAGCCAGAGCCTCGCCGAAGGCGGAGCCCATGATGAAGACGGTGAACACGCGGCCCTGGACCTCAGGCTGACGGGCCATAGCACCCGTAGCACCCAGAGCAGACAGGCCGATAGCAAGACCAGCGCCGATAACACCAAGACCGTAACCGATAACTCCCACGATTCCTCCTTTGTCGTGCGTGTCTTATTTCACGCAGGATAACCTTTTTATAACTGCCGGGCTCCATGGGTACGGGCACCGGCGGTTTAACGAATTGCCTTACCATTAAGGCGCGAGCGGAAGACTACTCCTCCTCCGCGACCTCCTCTGCCTCGGAGACATACACGGCGGTAAGGACCGTGAAGACGTAAGCCTGGATGGCGCCGACCACAAGCTCGATCGCATAGATCAGGATGAGGATGGCAAGCCAGGCCAGCGAAGGCAGGGCGCCGACGGCGTGGGCCGCGGAAACCTGCTGAAGCAGCGGCTGCATGAACATGCTCGCCATGATGGCGAACGAGCCCATGACCACGTGTCCTGCGAACATGTTGCAGAACAGACGGACGGCAAGCGTGATGAGGCGCAGGAAGGTCGAGAAAAGCTCGACGACCCACACGAGCACGTTCATCGGGAAGCTCACGCCCTGCGGGGCGAGGCTCTTGATGTAGCCGATCACGCCGTGAGCCTTGCATCCGTAGTAGATGAAGTACACGAAGGCGAAGATGGCGAGCGCGGCGGTGGAGCCGATTGCACCGGTGCCGGGCTTCATTCCCGGGATCAGGCCGATCATGTTATTGATCAGGATGAACAGGAAAAGCGAGCACAGGAACGGGAAGTGCTTCTTCCAGTTCTCACCCACGACGCCCTTGCCGATATCGTTCTCGACGTACTCGATGATGTACTCGAAACCGTTGACGAAGAAGCCCTTGGGGACCAGGGTCTGCTTCTTCTTGAACACGGCCAGGACGATCAGGAGCACGATCGTGGAGACGATCAGCCAAAACGAGTACTGCGTGATGCCGCAGCTCAGATCGCCCACGACAGGGGTGGAGCTGAACTCGCTGACCAGATGATTAATCTCATCAGGCAGCTTTTCAAAAATTTCCACGACTTACCTTTCGACCTCATGAGGATCTCGTAGCGCCTTGGCGACGCGAACCGCGCAGGCGGCCATAAAGGCCACGAAGCCGATCGCCTCGCCCAGGAGGAACATGCGAAATGCCTCTCCGAACAACACAAACACAACCAAGGTAAAGACGAGCAGAGCGATTGCCGAGACCGCCAGACTCACCATACCCTTGAGCATGTCCGCATTCTGCTTATCGTCAAGAACCGGCTTGAGCGTAAAGACAAAGGGAAGGAAGGCAATCGCGCCCGCGATGGCACCTGCAACGATAGCGAGCAGATCGGCTATCTGAAACACTGGCGTCCTCACTTTCCTTTTTTATCGCCTCACAGGACAGTTCCCGCCAAACATTGGTGACTATTGTACGAGCCAATCGCTAAAGTACAACCGAAAAAGCATCGGTTAATACGCACCTGTTCGTTTTCTTAAGACCTTCTTTATGCCGCAGGTACGGTAATACGTTTTTCTCGAACCCTGCGGGGCAAAACGTCCATTAACTAAAGGTGCGCACAGGCGTCTTCTACTTGCCCGCGCGCACCATTTCTTCCTATTTGCAGCCGCGGCCGTCTTAGCCCAGCGACTAGAGCGTGCCGTAGATGCGATCGCCGGCGTCGCCCAGGCCGGGAACGATGTAGGCAGCCTCGTTGAGATGGTCGTCGATAGCACAGGTATAGATATGCACATCTGGGTCCTTCTCGGTCAGCGACTTGAGGCCCTCGGGGGCAGCGACGATGCACAGCATGCGGATGTCCTTGACACCGCGCTCGCGCAGGTAGCTGATGGCCATCTCGGCCGAACCGCCCGTGGCGAGCATGGGGTCGACGACCAGGCAGATGCGCTGGTCGATATCCTTGGGCATCTTGCAGTAATACTCGTGCGGCTCGTGGGTAACCTCGTCGCGCTCCATACCGATGTGGCCCACGCGAGCGGAGGGTACCAAGTCGAGGATGCCATCGACCATGCCAAGGCCTGCACGCAGAATGGGAACGATGGCGAGCTTTTTGCCGGCGAGCTGCTTAAACGTTGCGGTGGTGATGGGGGTCTCGACTTCGACGTCTTCCATGGGCAGGTCGCGCATGGCCTCGTAGCCGTCAAAAAGTGCGAGTTCGCGCACGAGCTGGCGGAACTGGTTGGTGCCGGTGTTTTTGTCGCGCAGAATCGACAGCTTATGCTGGACGAGCGGGTGATCGACAAGGGTCACACGGGACGTATCGTAGGTGACGGTCATGGGTTGATTGCCCCTTTCGTTGCGGCCGGAAGATGGCCTTGCTGACAAGGCGCATGGCGATGTTGTTGCCGCGCGCCGTGCATAAGTTTAGCGGTTTGTTGTATCGAGCAGCCCATCGCAGCCCTACTGTGCGGTACTGAGCGAGCGCTTGACTGCATCACGCCAGCCCGCAAGGTTTTGCTCGCGACGCTCGGCGGACATATGGGGAAGGAAGGTCCTAACGATCTGGGCATTTTGCTCCAGCTCTTCAAGGTCTTCCCAATAGCCGACAGCAAGACCCGCCAAGTACGCGGCACCGATTGCCGTGGTCTCCACCGTCTCGCATTGCAGCACGGGGATATCCAGCAGGTCGGCCTGGAATTGCATGATGAACTCGTTGCGTGAGGCGCCGCCATCGACGGACAGGCGCTCAATCGAAAGTCCCACGTCCTGCTCCATGGCGCGCAGCACGTCATAACTCTGGTAGGCCATGGACTCGCAGGCCGCACGCACAATGGTCGCGCGACTCGAGGCACCGGTCAGGCCGCACACGATACCGCGGGCACGCGGGTCCCACCAGGGAGCGCCCAGGCCAGCGAAGGCGGGGACGAAGTAGCAGCCCTCGTTGTCGTTGATCGAAGCGGCGAGTTGCGCGGACTCGCTCACACTCGAGATGATGCCCATGTTGTTGCGCAGCCAGTTCATGGTTGAGCCGGCGGCAAAGATAGAACCCTCGAGCGCATAGCTGATCTTGCCGTCCGCGGCGATACCGATCGTGGAGACCAGACCGTTCTTGGATTCGACGACCTCGTCGCCGGTGTTCATGAGCATAAAGCAACCCGTGCCATAGGTGTTTTTGGTCTGGCCGGGATGGAAGCAGCAGTGGCCGAACAGCGACGCCTGCTGATCGCCCGCCACGCCCATGATGGGCGGCATGTTGGTCATGATGTCGCTCGCGACGCGGCCGTAGTCGCCCGAGCTCCAACGAACCTCGGGCATCATGGAACGTGGAACGTCAAAGAGCGCCAGCAGGTCGTCGTCCCAATCGAGCGTATGGATATTAAAGAGCGCCGTGCGGCTGGCATTGGTGTAGTCGGTGGCAAAGACCTGACTGCCGGTGAGGTTGTAGATGAGCCAGGTATCGATGGTGCCGAACATGAGGTCGCCCGCCGCCGCGCTCTCACGCGCACCGTCGACGTTGTCGAGGATCCACTGCACCTTGGAAGCCGAGAAATACGGATCGAGCGTGAGTCCCGTGCGGGAGCGCACCAGCTCTTCTGCGCCCCGCTCGACCAGCTCGTCGATCAGAGGTGCGGTGCGACGGCATTGCCACACGATGGCGTTATAGATGGGTTGGCCGCTTATGCGGTCCCACACCACCGTGGTCTCGCGCTGGTTGGAGATACCGATGGCGGCGATGCGGTCAGAATGGATGCCGCTCTTAAACTGGACCTCCATCATCACGCCGATCTGGCTGGCAAGCACCTCCATGGGGTCTTGCTCTATCCAACCGGGACGCGGGAAGCTGGTTTTGACGCTACGACGTGCCTGCGCGACGATGCAGCCGTACTCGTCGACGATGGTCGCAAGTACCGAGGTGGTGCCGCAGTCGAGCGCCATGATGTAGGAACCGCCAAAGTTAAACGAGGCATCTTCCATGCCCAGGCTGCCCAGATTCAACGACATCGCTTACACCTTTCTATTGCATCGGGTCGGACAGGACCCGTTCGATCTCTGATGCGGGAAGTGCGCCTTGGCGCAGGATCTGGAGCCCGCCGTGCTGGAACGACACGATGGTCGAGGCGTCGCGACACGGGGTCTCGCCGGCGTCGACGGCAACATCGACCCCCTCCAGGATGCGCTCCTCCACCGTGACAAAACTTGCCGGCGCGGGCGCGCCATGCGTGTTGGCGCTGGTGCAGGCAAGAGGGCTGCCGCAGGCGCGGATGAGCGCTTGCACCACGGGCGAGGCCGAAGCGCGAAGTGCCACCGTGTCGTCGGCGGCGCGCATAAAGGTCGGCACGCAGGGGGCCGCCTTGACCACGATAGTCAGGGCTCCCGGCCAGCATCGTCGCGCGAGTACGCGAGCCTCTTCGGGGATATCCACGCCATAGCGGTCGAGTGCTTCGGCATTATCAACCAGCCAGGCGACCGTTTGGGTGAGCTTGCGCTGCTTGAGGGTAAAGATGCGGCGGTAGCCGGTACCGAGCGCAGGGACCGCGGCGCCATTGACGACAGCCTGCGGATCGCGCGGCCACGATGGGAATTCGCTTGTATCTTGGGGTACGGCGTCCGAGAAGGCGTTGACTGCCACGGCGACACCGTAGACGGTCTCGGTCGGGATCAAGGCCAGGCCGCCGCAGCCGAGCACCTCGGCCGTGCGCTCGACGGCGAGCCGATGCGGCTCGCGCGTTCCCTCGTATACCCGATAGACCGTCTGCATGTGTATGCCAGCCCCTTACGCTCTGGTGAAAGTTTGTTTACTGAGGGGCATTCTCGCACGAAACATTCAGCCTATTTGCCCAGAGCGCATGTTGGTTTGGTGAGCGGCTCTAGTAGTCGGTGAAAGTGAGGGGGTTATTGGACTGCGACGAACTTCTTTGGCCTGCCGGCGTGGCATCTTTGGGCGGCGTAGCGCTCGATGCTGTCTATCGTTATCATCCGACGGCCGTCGACGAGTTCAACATCAAGTTTTCCGGCTTTGACCAGCGCGGTAATCCGCGGAGCGGAGACTTTGAGGTCCAGCGCTGCATCTTTAAATGTTCGGCACGCCGCTTCCCGAGCGTCCTCGTGGTCGATTTCGACTGAAAGGGCCACGACCTCGGCCGAGCGTTCGTACCCTGCCGGAGTCAAACCGTTGTTGAGGTCGTCGGCCAAAAACGCCATCAGCGCCTCGGTGGCATGGGTAATCGCTTCTTCGCGCGTATCGCCATCGGCAAAGGCGCCGGGAAGCTGCGGGAAGCTGGCGCAGTAACCGTCGTCTTCTTTTATGAGAACGCAGTCATAGGTAAATCGCTGCCTCATTTTGCCTCCAACTACCATCCAGCTTGGCGACGAATACTTGCCCACGTGCCCTTCTTTGGTCGATCACCACCAGAGCCGTTCACGGTGACAACACGATCGCCAGAAACATACTTAGCATGACTACCGACTTGCGCGACCTTCACGAATCCATCGTGCTTGAGTAGGGCAATGATTTCCCGAAAGGTAGGAGGTTGCATGGGCCGACCTCTTTCAGCCGTCCTAATTATAAACTACTTTATAATTTTTGCTAACCAGTTAATAAATATTACTGGCGCTGTTTGGGCTCGGTGACGATGGCTCGGACGATGCGGGGGCGATCGGTGAGGTCGCGGACGATGCACACGTCCGACAGACCCGCTTGACGACAGAGCTCGGCCGCGGCATCGAGGGCGCCCTCGTAGAGCTCGCAGGCAAACAGGCCGCCGGCGCGCAACATGTAGGGCGCCGCATTGAGCAGGCGGCGGAAGATATCGAGGCCGTCGGCGCCGCCCTCAAGCGCCAGGTCGGGCTCGAAGTCCTTGACCTCATGCGGCAGTGAGCGCATGACGTCGGTCGGAATGTAGGGCGGATTGGAGACAAGCACATCAAAGGTACCCCACTCTTCGCGGGGAATGGAACTCACCAGGTTGGTGAGGCTAAAGACGACCTCATCGGATGTGAGACCGAGCGCGTCGCGGTTTTTGGTGGCCAGATCGATAGCGCGCGGCTCGATATCGGTGGCGGTGCAGGTAACGTGGCCGCGGCGCTCCCAGGCAAGGGAGAGCGAGATGCAGCCCGTGCCGCAGCCGACCTCGAGAACGCGGGCGATGCGGGGCTCGGCTGGGGCAGGCGAAGCGGCATCCTGAGCTGAAGCCGTCTCCTGGTCGGCACCCTCGATGGCGATGCCGTATTCGTCGAGCTCGGACTCGGCGGCTTCCGCGACTTCGGCTTCTGCTGCCTGCGCGGCGGCTTCCTCGGCCTCGCGGTCGGCCAGCTCCTCGGCATAGGCACGGCTGCCGAGCACGTCGCTGCCTAGCGCCGCCTCATCGGCGGCCGTCAGGTTAGCGGCACGGCGCTCGACAGTCGCGCGCTCGTCGGCCAGCGCCGCCTCGGCTTTGCGGGCCTCTTCGACCTCATCGTTCCAAGGCAGCTCAACACGCTGACGGGCAGCAGCCTCGGGGCTCAGCACCTCGGCATCCAGATAATTGAGGACTTCCTCGACGAGCATCTCGGTTTCGGGGCGCGGAATGAGCACACCGGGGGCGCACGCGACGTCGATCATGCGAAACTGCGTGCTGCCGGTGATGTACTGTAGCGGCTCGCCTTTGGCGCGACGAACGACGGCCGCATGCATGGTCTCGAGCTGGGCCGCGTTAAGCGTCTCGTCCATACGCATATATAGGTCAATGCGCGCCAGGCCCGTGGCGGCGCACAGCAGCCACTCGGCAGAAAGACGGGGGTGCTCCTCGCCGCGCTCGGCCAGGTACTCCTTGGTCCACTCGAGACAACGCTTGATGGTCCAGATCTCGTTTGCCATGGGGCCCTCCCCTCTTAAGCGCCGGACGGCGCGCGAATGTCGGAGCAGATTGTACGCGAGGCCAGCGCATGGCAAGGGGCGATTGAAGGCGATTATCGAGAATCAGCCCAGAATTTTGCTTGGAACCTGCCTAAAATGTTCATTCGTCGACGTCTAAATCTGCATTCGTCAAGCTTTTGGCAAGGTTGCCCAAAACTGACCAATACCTAACCAAGAACTTGCCACATCGCTTGACGCACGACCCATCAAAAATCGCCCCGCGACTTCTCGGACGCTTTTTCGAGCATTATTTTTAAAAATGATAAGTAACTTTAAGCAGGTAAACAACTTAATTGTTATTAAAGAAGATTGAATAAACTCACAAAGCAATGTGCCCAACCTAGTCATTGGGGACGTTCTTATTTGACTAGTCGCTTAAGAACGTCCCCAATGACTACTAAGCCAGGAGTGTCCCAAACTGCCGACAGAAAAGGAACGTCCCTAAGTGCCAACTAATCAATTGCCGTCTTCGGCAGCGATGGCAACGCCGCAGGTAGAGGTCGGACAGCGAGCGACGTCCAGAGCGAACAAGCTGGCATGAAAAAGGCAAGGCATAGACCTTCTGGTCATGCCTTGCCTTTTGAATGACAAATTGTCGCTCTGGGCGGCGCGCAGCGTCGAGTCGTTACGCGGTTTGTAAAACCGCGTAACCTACACGGCCTGTGCCAGCTTCTCGGCACGCTCGGCGGCGGCGAGTGCCTCGATGACGGTGCCGAGCTGATCGCCCAGGAGGACGCCGTTGTAGGTGGAGTTGAAGCCGATACGGTGATCGGTCACGCGGTCCTGAGGCTGATTGTAGGTACGAATCTTCTCGGAACGATTGCCGTGGCCGATCTGGCTTTGACGCTCGGCACCGAGCTCTGCCTGCTGCTTCTCGAGCTCCATCTCGTACAGGCGGGCGCGCAGCATCTGCATGCAGACCTCGCGGTTCTGGATCTGGGAGCGCTGTTCCTGCGACTGCACCACGGTGTTGGTGGGCAGGTGGGTGATGCGCACGGCGGAGTAGGTGGTGTTAACGCACTGACCGCCAGGGCCGGAGGCGCAGTAGGTATCGATGCGCAGGTCGGACTGGTTGATCTGGACGTCGATTTCCTCGGCCTCGGGAAGTACGGCGACGGTAGCCGTGGAGGTCTGGATGCGGCCCTGGGACTCGGTCTTGGGGACGCGCTGGACGCGGTGCACGCCGGACTCGAACTTCATGACGGAGTAGACGCGGTCGCCCTCGACCTTGAACTCGATGGACTTAAAGCCGCCGGCCTCGCTGGGGCTGGAATCGAGCACGGTGGTCTTCCAGCCGCGCGACTCGCAGAAGCGCTGGTACATCTTGTACAGGTCGCCGGCAAAGATGGCCGCCTCGTCGCCACCGGCGGCGGAGCGAATCTCGACGATGGTGTTCTTGTCGTCGTTGGGGTCGCTCGGGATGAGCATGTACTTGATGTCTTCCTCGAGCTGGGGGAGCTTGGCCTCGTTTTCGGAGATGTCCATCTGGAGCATCTCCTTCTCATCGGCATCGGTGGTATCGTGCAGCATTTCCTTGGCCGCCTCGATGTCATCGAGCGCGCCGATGTACTCGCGCGAGGCGGCAATGAGGTCAGACTGGTGCGCGTACTCCTTGTTGAGACGCGTGAACTCCTTAATATCGGAGGCGACGGCCGGGTCGGAGAGCTTCTTCTCGAGCTCCTCGTAGGCCTTGATGATCTTTTCGAGCTTGTCGCGCATGGCGGGACTCCTTTATATGCGTGAAGGTGAAAATCGGCAGAGTTGATGGGGCGCACGGCGCCACTGCGGGGGTAAGCCCGGCTAGAACATGTCGATCTTCAGATACATGCGCATCCCTTCGCGTATGGGGTACATAGTTGCGGTCTAACCCATACATGATAGCGTGCGCAGGCAAACCTGCATATAACCCGCACGGAATGATTGGTGCAAACAAACCTGACCCCATTGCACCAAGGGCTTGCTTTTTGGCTAGAGCGTTTGGAGTAGAGCGACGAGGAAGCGAATGCCCTGGAGGTAGGCGCGGCGGGTGATGCGCTCGTTGGTGCCATGGACGCCGCGATCACACTCGTCGTCATCAACCACAAAGGCCGAGAAGCGAATGCACTCAGGGCAAATGTGTTGGTAGTTGGCGGCGTCGGTCGCACCGATCACGGTCGAGGGCACAATTGCCACTGGCTCGAATGATCCGTTTTCCTCCGTCCCCTTTGGATCACGGAAATAGCGGGCGGCGATGGAGCGAACCGCCTCGAGACCGGGACCACCGATGCGCGGGGACGGCGAGGGTTCGGAGCTGCCGGGGCCCAGCTCCACTTCGACACGACCGGCAAGGTCCGCCCCGGCAACCGCATCACGGCATCGCGCCACAACGTCGGCCACGCTCGTGCCCTCGAGCATGCGGAAGTTGATATTAGCCCACATATCCTGCGGCATTACGTTGGCGCCGGTGCTGCCGCCCTCGATCTGCGTGGGCGCGCAGGTGGTCGTCACGAGCGGGTAGAGCTTCTTGCTGGCGAGGCACTCGCGCACGATGGTGTCCTTGTTGGAGGCAATCTCGTCGGCCGTGTAGAGCCCCAACTCGACGAGCTGGGCGGCAAGCAAGTCGGTCACGCGCGTCGGCCACTCGATATCGCAGATTGCGGTGATGGCGCGGCTGAGCACCTCGAGCGACGTGCCGCCGTAGGGGTTAGAAGAATGTCCACCCTCACTCTTCGTCTTGAGCACGATATCGGCATAGCCCTTCTCCGCGAGGTCGGCGTGCATGAGCCAACCCTCGCCCGCGCTGTACTCGGCAGCCGGAACGATGCGGTAGTCGCCTTCGTCGATCAGGTACTCAAGCTCAATGCCGCGCTCCTCGAGCGCGCGGCCAATGGTGCCTGCACCGTACTGCGCGGTTTCCTCGTCCTGGCCAAAGGCCAGGAGCAGCGTGCGCTCGTGCTGCCAACCGTGCGCCAGCGCATACTCGACAGCCTCGAGAATGCCTGCGACCTGGTCCTTCATGTCGATCGCGCCGCGGCCCCAGATGTAGGTGTCGTCCACGCGCCCGCTAAAGGGGGCATGCGTCCAGTCAGCCTCGGTGCCGGGTACCACGGGAACCACGTCCATGTGGCCCATGAGCATAATGGGCTTGAGGGCAGGGTCGGAACCGCCAAGCGTCACCAATAGCGAATGGTCGATAAGCTCGACCTTACCCGCCGTAAATACGTGCGGCCAAGCCTGCTGCATATACGCGCGCAGGTCGTCGAACGGCTGCCAGTCCACCGCCTCGGCATCCATACTCGAGATGGTCGGAAACGACAGCACGCGACCCAAGCGCTCGCACGCGCCAGCCTCGTCTATATCGGCAAAATCATCCTCATGCGCAAAGAAGCGCCAAACCTCGGCCATGACATCCTTTCGATTGTGATGACGAGGGCCGCCCCACCGGAGCGGCCCTGCCACATAAGCGTTTGCGGTCGGTTATTTGTCCTCGAGATAACGCGAGAGGAACTCGCGAGTGCGCTGGTGCTTGGGGTTGCCGAAGAGCTCGGCCGGCGCGGCGTCCTCGAGCACCACGCCCTTGTCCATAAAGACCACGCGGTCGGACACCGTGCGGGCAAAAGCCATCTCGTGCGTGACGACGACCATGGTCATGCCTGCGGCAGCGAGCTTGCGCATGACCTCGAGCACTTCTCCCACGATCTCGGGGTCGAGCGCGGAGGTCGGCTCGTCGAACAGCATGATCTGCGGATTCATGCACAGGGCACGAGCGATGGCCACGCGCTGTTTTTGACCACCGGACAGGCGGCCCACGGCGGCGTGCGCGAACTTCTCGAGTCCCACGCTGGTCAGGTGCTCCATCGCGGCCTTCTCGGCCTCGGCCTTGCTCATCTTTTTGAGCGTGACGGGCGCGAGCGTGCAGTTGTCGAGCACATCCATGTTGTTGAACAAGTTAAAGCCCTGGAACACCATGCCGATGTCCTCGCGGAGTTTATTGATATTGCAGCGCTCGGCCGTAAGGTCCTGGCCGTGGAACCAGATGTGGCCCGCGTCCGGGGTCTCGAGCAGATTGAGGCAGCGCAGGAAGGTCGACTTGCCCGAGCCCGAGGCGCCGATAATGGTGACGACCTCGCCGGGGTTAACGGACAGGTCGATGCCCTTGAGTACCTCGAGCGAGCCGAAGCTCTTGCGCAGGCCCTCGACGCGGATGAGCGGCTCATTGGTCTGTGCGGCGGCCGCAACGCCGGTAGTGGCGGTATCTGCCATGATGATTCTCCTCGTCTTAAGCCTAGTTAGAGCTGGGCAGCGTGGCCGGAGCCTCGGCACCGAGCTTTTTGCCAAAGGCTTCGAGCAGGCGGCTCGCCACGAGCGTCAGGATCAGGTAGACCACGAGCGCCACGCAGTAGACCTCCATCTGGCGGTAGTACACGCCGGCGACCGTGGTAGTAGCGTACATAAGGTCGAACACGCCGATGACCGAGAGCACCGACGAATCCTTGATGTTGATGATGAGCTCGTTGGTGAGCGCCGGAATCGCATTTTTAATGCCCTGGGGGAACACGACTTTGCGCATGGCCTGCCACTGCGACAGGCCCAGCGATCGCGCCGCCTCGGCTTGGCCGGGATCGATGGACTCGATGCCGCCGCGCAGGACCTCCATCATGTAGGCGGTGGAGTTGAGCGAGATGGTGACGAGGCCGGCGGTGAAGGTACTCCAGATCTGGTTGGCCTGGGCGGTCTCGAAGCCCATGCCGCGCAAAACGGTGAAGCCCGCGTAATAGATGAGCAGACCCTGGACCATCATGGGCGTGCCGCGCACGATGGTGGAGTAGACGGTCGCAAAGCCGCGGCCGATACTCTTAAAGAAGCGCACCAGGTCGTTATCCACGCGGTCGAACGTCTGAATACGCAGGAACACAAAGAGCAGTGCCAGGAAGAATGCGATGACAGTGCCGAAGGTCGCAAGCGCGATGGTGATCTCGATACCGCGAATGAAGAAGTCCCCGCTCTTGTAGGTCATGTAGACCAGGCTCGACAAAAAGTCGCTGGGGTTGGAATCCGAGACAATGCTCACCTGCACCAGATCGATAAACGACATGACGCAGCGGTCGATAAAGAAAACTGCCGCGATGGCGACCACGACGTAGCTGCCCAGGCGTGCTCCACGACGGAAACGCTCGGATGCGAACGGCGACGTTTCGCGATAGTCGCTCCAGTGCATAAGCTTGGTGACCAGCGCCGCCGCCGACACGACGAGCCAGGCCCAAAGAATCGCCCAAAGGCAATCCTGGAAGATACCGGTGGGGGCTAAGAAGCTCAGCGGTGTGGGGTTGCGCTGGCTAAACGCCAGGCCGAGCGCCGCGATAACGCTCGTGCCCAGGTACACATAACGGTGGTCGGCCTTGATAAAGGAGGCCAGGCGATTAATGGTTTTCATGCTGCCTCCCTATGCCGGCTGACGGTCGAGGCACGCGTCCCACATTTGGTCGCGCTCCTCTTGGCTAATGCCCTTGAGTGTCTTGTCGATGAGCTTAAGCAGTTTGTCCGAGCCCTTGCGGCAACCGACATTTGCCGCGACCTCCTGCTTAAAGCCCTCGCCCTCGGCAAAATGGATGGGGACGATACCGGGATTTTGGGCCATATAGCCCTTCTCATTCTCGGTGTTGTAGGTCACGGCGTCGCACGTGCCCTGCAGCAGGTTCGAAAACACCGTGGGGACGGAGTCGACCGGGTTCTTGTGCACAACGCCCGGGATTTCGTCGATGACGGTATCGAGCATGGTGTCCTTTTGGCCGAGCACCGTAGCGCCGCTAAAGTCGCTGAGCTTGGTCGCGTTTTGGTAGGGCGAGCCCTCTTTTACGAACAGGCCAAAGTAGCCAATGAAGTACGGATCGGAAAAGCCGACGGACTCCTCGCGCTCGGGCGTGGCGCTCATACCGGCGATGATGAGGTCGATTTGGCCGTTGTTGAGCGAATCGATAAGACCCGAGAAGCTCTGCTTGACGGCAACGGGCTCGCCGCCGAGGGCCTTGCAGACGATCTTGGCGATCTGCACGTCGTAGCCATCGGCATAGGCGCCCTGCACGTTGTCGATGGGGATGGTGTACTCGCTGGCTTCGGAGACCTGCCAGTTGTACGGGGCGTAGGCCGCCTCCATGCCAATGCGGATCTTATCCTTGCCGATAACGGAATCGGACAGGTCGTCGCGACCGCCACCCGTCGTGGGCTGAACTACTTCCAGCGTGGAGGGGCGCTGGCAACCGGCAAGTGCGCCGACGACGACAGTAGCGCTCGCAGCGAGAGCGCTACCCAAAAAGATGCGACGGCTGCATACCGGCTGTGGATGCGCGTCGCGTTGATGGGGAGAATGCATAATCTGCCTTCCCTGTTGAATCGTATGCTGACGACTTAACAGGATACCGCTCAGCGCTACCTCCAGCAAATGCATATATAAATGCATATATACAAGTTTACGAACTGAAAACGATTGATAGTCGTTGGGGACGTTCTTAAACGACTAGTCAAACAAGAACGTCCCCAACGACTAGGCATGAAAAAGGCAAGGCATAAACCTTCTGGTCATGCCTTGCCTTTTGAATGACAAATTGTCGCCCTGGGCGGCGCGCAGCGTCGACCGGCCCGCCGTTCATTAGAACGGCGGAACCTCTAGAGCAGGGTGACGCTAAAGCTACGTTTATCGGTAGCGCCGGGAGCCAAGGTGATGGTGTTGACCTTGTGCTCAAAGACGTCGTCCTCGGTGTCCATGGTGGTGTGACCGGTCCAGGGCTCGAGCGCCACAAACGGGGCGTCGTTGGCGGCAGACCACACGCCAATGTACTTAAAGCCCTCAAAGTCGATCTTGACGCCGTGGCCCGACTTGCGGCCGCGCAGCGTGAGCGTGGAGCCCGGGGTATCAGTGAACATGATGGCGTCGTTATCGAAGCTGCGGTGCGTGATGGGCAGCACGTCCGAGTTATCGGGAGCCTTGTAACTGCCCTCGAACGTCATAAGACCGTCGGGCGTGATGATGGGAGCCTCATTAGTCCAAGCCTCGGTAAACGCCAGCTCGTAATCCTCGAATGCCTCGTCCTCGGCACCGGGAGCCGGTACGTTAAACGCGGGGTGGCCGCCCACCGAGAACGGCAGGTCCACGTCGCCGGTATTGGTGACGGCAAAGGTCTGGGTAAGTGTGGCGTCACCAGTCAGGGCATAGGTCATGTTGAGCTTAAAGTGGAACGGGAACGCCTTGAGCGACTCGGGCGTGTCGGTGATCTCGTACGTTACCGAGGAGCCGTCCTCCGAAACCTCGACCAGCTTGTGTTCGACGATGCGCGCGAGTCCGTGGCGCGGCATCTCGCAGGTGCCGGCCGCAGACGTCGCCGTGTTGTTGCGCAGCGAGCCCACAATAGGGAACAGGATGGGCGCGTGCTTGCCCCAAAAGGCCGGGTCGCCCTGCCACAGATACTCGTTGCCGTTGAGGGCAAGGCTCGTGAGCTGGGCGCCCATGGAATCGATGGCCGCGGTGAGGCCGCCGCGCTTGATGGTAGTGACGGTAGACATGCTACTTCCTCCAAAAATAAACAATAGTGTCGAGGGCTATTGTCCCACTCTTGGCGGCGGGACGGGACAGCAGGCGATTATTGAGTAGTCATAGCGGAATGAGCGGCGAGCACCTACTGGGTATCCACGTAAAGGTCGAACCCGCCCTGCGGTGTGGTGTCGACCGTGTCGGGCGCCTGTGAGTTAAAACTCACGGGGACCATGCGCTTTGAGGCACGGAAGCGCGTGCCGTCGGTGGCGACGGGCGGTTCATCGACGGTGAGCTCGTAGTCGCCGGGCTTAAGTTCGATGCCGTCACCAGCGGAATTGACGTATTGATACTCGTCAATCGTCTGCCCTTTGAGCGTGCGCCCCACGATGTGGATGAGCATTTGGCTGTCGCCGCGCGCGGTGTCCCACGTCGCGCCGTCCTTGACCTCGACCGACACATGTACCGAGCGCGTGCGGCCGAGCGATTGCTCGATAGACATCTCGACCTTGGCGGCGTCTTTTCGCTGTTGTTCAACATGGCTCCAGACGTTTCCAATTACCGAGCATGCGATAACGCCGGCCATGAAGGCGATAAGGATGGGGCCGAGCGGAGAGCGACGTCCTGCATCTTCCTCGCGAGACAGATTGGGACGACGTGTGGGCGCGGGCGCCTGAGCACCCTGCGAGGGCACGTCGAGAATACTGAAGGATGCCGTGCTGTCGGGGTCGATGTTATGGCGCGGCTGCGGGGTCTTGGCCGGCGAGATGGACATGTCCGCCGGCTCACCGAGTGTGGCCGTGGCATCGGCCTTAGCCTCATCGGCCTCGGCTTGGGCCCAAGCCTGCTCAAAGGTCAGGGGCTCGGCGGCATCGGAGGCGGCATCAGGCTCGACAGCGGCATCGTTGCCGGTCTCGTCCTCGTCGCTCGACACGTCACGCGACGCGGGCTCGTCCCACTCCTCGTCCGGAGCCTCGCCCTCGCTATACCACCATTCAAAGTTATCGATATCCATACGGGGCGCCCCTTAGGCCTCGCAAATAAACACTCGCTAGTCTTATACCCCCAGACGGCACCGAAGCTCACCCGCGCCGGACACGAAAACCGTCACAACATTCGACGTTTTTCCTCGTTTTCGAGATTTTCATCGAATGTTGTGACGGTTTAGGCGGCAGCCACGCCGCGAATGTGACAAAGAGACTGTCCCTTTGTCACATTCTGTTAGAGTTGCAGGGATTGAATCCCGCTTATTCACGCGACATTGGAGTGACAACCTTGACCGCCGCAACCACGCCAAAAAGTAAGTCAACCGCCGCCGCGCTCTCCCCCGCGCGCACCAATCTTTGCCTGGCGCTGCTCGTGCTGTTGGGATTCTCGCTCGGCTGCTCCGAGTTCGTGGTCATCGGCATCGAAAGCGACCTAGCGACGGAACTCGGCGTATCGCTTGCCACCGCAGGCCAACTTATTAGCGTGTTCGCACTGATCTACGCTATCTCGACGCCGGTGCTCGCGCTCAGTACGGGGCGTTTTCGCCGCTACCAGCTGCTCGTGTGCTACAGCATCGTCTTTGTGCTCGGCAACCTGGTCATGGCGTTGGCGCCCAACTTCCAGGTGCTGTTCATCTCGCGCATCATCCTGGGCTCCGTCTCGGGCGCACTGCTCGCCGTGGGCGTGACGTACATCCCCGAGCTTCTGTCTCCGCAGCAAACTTCGCTTGCCATCTCGGTGGTATATGGTGCGTTTTCCGTGGCAATGGTCTTTGTCACTTCGATCGGCAAGTTTGTGGCCGACACGCTCGATTGGCACGTGGCCATGTACGGCACGCTGGCCTTTGCCGTTCTGATCTGCGGAGCGCTCGTGGCGTTTATGCCGCGCGCTGGGCAAACCGACGAGCCCGCCACTTTTCGCGAGCAGGCGGGTCTGCTACGCGAGCCGAGCATCATCACCGGCATGCTCATCTTTTTGTTTGGCGTGGGGTCGGTCTACGTTTTCTACGGCTACGTGACGCCTTATCTTGAGCAGGTGCTGGGCATGGGCACGGTCGAAGCCAGTACCACGCTCATGGCCTACGGCGTGTTCTGCCTGATCTCGAACATCCTGGGCGGATGGATCGATGCGCGCTTTGGCATGAAGGCGCTACTCGTGACGTTTGTGCTGCAGGCTGCAGCGTTACTCGGACTGTTTGCTGTGGGCGGCACCATGCCGCTCGCGCTGGTCTTTGTCTTTAGCCTGGCGCTGCTCATGTACCTGTTCTCGGTGTCGTGCATCACGCACTTTATGGACGTGGCACGCAGCCGCCATCCCAAGTCGATGGTACTCGCAAGTTCGGTTGAGCCCATGGCGTTTAACGTCGGCATCTCGTTTGGCACCGCAGTGGGCGGCACCGTGGTAAGCAGCGTTGGCATTGCATATGTAGGCGCAGTGGGTGCCGCGTTCTCGCTTGTGGCCTGGGTGCTTACGCTGGTGACGATTAAGTTGGCTCGCTGGGAACGCAAGAGGGCGATGGCGCAGGCGTAGATGCGATACTCGAGCTCGATGATGGCGATCGAAAGGAAACCGCATATGCAACGTGTACTGTTCATCTGCCATGGCAACATCTGTCGAGGGATAACATAACCGCTGATTATCAGGCGTATTGACCATTCAAATCATCTGGTCTACTACCTTTTTACTACTCATTAGAGGCTCAGGCACGACAGGCCAGATGGTTCCGCTTTTCACAACAGCCTACTTTTTCGACCGTTCAACAGGTCAGTAGATTAATTTACTTATCGGCATGCTAGAGTTGTACCTGCTACACAGCTCTAGCATTTTTATGCTTGCGCTTCACAACCGAAGACACTCAACCAGCGACAAGGAGGGGTATTTGCCCTTTCTCCTTGCTGGTTCGTGCTATTGCGAGGCGCTTGGAGCTGTGTAGCAACTGTGGGTGGATACTCCTCCTTTTCGTGCTGCACAATCAGCTCTTCGGATGAGCCTCCTTCCACGGTTCCCGCCACGCCAATGGAAGGATGATTTTTATGGCAAACAAAGCACCAGCACAATGCCCATCTTGCGGAGAACGCGCAGGCTGGAAATGTACGGGAGAATCAAATAAAGGCTTCAGCGTGGGAAAAGCCGCTGCTGGAGGCCTGCTTTTAGGCCCCATTGGCCTCGTGGGCGGAGCACTTGGCAAGAAGAAAAAGACGTACTACTGCCAGAACTGTGGATTCCGCGAAGACTACGATGCGTAAGGGATGACACCCATGACGGACGAAAACACTGACACCGAAAGTGAAAGCGCGAAGTTTGCGACGCGCTTTATAAAGGCACAGCTGCTTTTGCTTGCCGCCTTCACTCTTTGCGCCCTATGCATCATCAGCTGTACTAGCACATTGGAATCTTCCAATAATTCGTCAAGTTCCTCTTCTTCTGCCGCCTATGACGAAGACGATGAGGGCTACGATGACGATGATGATTATTCTTCTCACTCCAGCTCATCGTCGAGCACATTATTAGATGAGGATGATTGGGTTGATACGGATGACGGCAAAACGTATCTAAAGTCAGACTCGAAAGACGGTGGCACAGACTACATCGACACCGATGGGGAGTACGCCATTCATAAAAATGCTGATGGAACTGGAGCAATTGCTGACGGCAATGGCAACAAAGCCGTGGATAACGATGGAGACGGAAAACTCGATTCCTATTCAACCGATAATGGAAAAACTTGGAACAGCCTCGAATAGAATTGATCCAAAGGCAGTTCGGGTAAAACACCCTTCTGCATTACCCACCGAGCATTTCATGTTGAGCGGCACGATTGCAGCCAAAACTACAACCCCAGGGGGCCACATCAAAATCGGCCCCCTTTTTTATGCCGTCAATCTCTCGAAACACCCGCCCGACCTATGGCGTTATATAACGTCTGCCTCGAACAACCAACTGCCTCGCATATTTCGGTAATGGAGTAATCCTTGGACTGCCACATCTTAATTGCAGTATCCATATCCCTACGAGGCCTCCCCAACTTCTTGCCCCTGCGCCTTGCTGCCTCTAGGCCATCGTTCACTCTGCTGCGGCACATTTCTACCTCAAGTTCAGAAAATGCAGCAACGATAGTAAGAAAAAATCTTCCCTGTGGTGTGTTTGCCTGAAATCCTTCTTTAAGACTCGTTAAGCCAACTCCCATTTCTTCCAGCTTATTAACGAGACTCAACACCTGCTGGGTTGAGCGACCCAAACGGTCAATAGAGACACACACCAATTCGTCCCCATCCTGAAGTTCGCTCAGCAACCTTTGCAACTCGGGTTTATTTTTTGAAGTACCGCTAACGCGCTCAAGAAAAATGAGTTCACATCCTGCATCTTTTAGCTGATCTTCTTGACGGTCAAACTTCTGGGCATCTTTGCCAGTGCTAACCCTGCCATAGCCATACTTCATTTGCCCCTCCTTTTTAGACTATATTATTAGACTAATTTAACTGGGCAAACATTGCAAGAAACAGCAGTCTAAAAATCAAATGTTTTTTAGACTTCGTTCTCTTTTGACAAAACTTTTTCTGCCCACATTCTGCTTAGTTTTAAGGCTGTTTGAATCCATCTTCTATTTCTTTTGTCAACTATCAAACAAGATTTTCCATATTTTCTCTTGTTTTTCTTCACATTTCAGTTATACTCATAAACAGTTAAAACGTTTTATCAATTTGTTAGGAGGCCTCATGCCTAGGCAAAACAACCCGCCACTTTTCAAGATATGCAGCAAATAGCCAGCTAGTAAAAAACGTAAGTCAAATAGCTCAAAGGCAAGGAACAAGAGACATGTGTCTCAACACCGTTAGACAACAAAAAGCAGCTTTTACCTGCTCAAAGACCTATTTACTCTTTGAAAGGAGTCAAATATATGGCAGAGATCAATTCCAAGGCGACCGATTCGCTCCCCACGACTATTAACGAAGGCAAGCGCAATTTGACCATCTTCTCCTATGGTGTCAAACTAAAAAAAGAGCATAAGAGCTCTTCAACGATTGCCGATTTGATGCATCAAGCAAATAAAACACGCTGCAACCCTCCAATGGAAGACGATGAAATCAATCACCTAATCCGCAATGTCTTAAATTGGGACTCCAATAAACCGCTAGGGACTGACCGAAAAGGAAACCCTCCTCAGCAAATACCCACCAGTCTTTCTGCTGCCGAACAGGCCGCTCTCCAACTTGAGGCGCTATTCGCAGTTAATGATTTCATTACTTTCAACACTCGCTTTAAGAAAAACGATGAGGGCAAATGGATTCCAAACGGCAAACCCATCTCTATAATGGCTTTTCAAGTTATCGAGAAATTACATAATGCAAGCTCGCTTGAGGAAGTATTCCCAGAATACAATTCGCAGGCTGGAATTTAATTCTGCGTAAATCCTACGGAGTACGGTAAGCGTCGAGACGATAATGTCACTTCATTTCGAAACGCCCTTATCGAGTACGACGATATCTCGAAGGAAGAGCAGGTAAAACGACTGCTCGACTCTGGCCTGCCCATTCTGTCGATGACAGATTCGGGTAACAAGTCTGTTCATGCCATAGTGCGTGTCGATGCATCAAATGCGAAAGACTATAAGCGCAAGGTGGCAGAGTTGCACAGTGCTCTTGAGGCAAAATATGGCAGTCCCTGCGACCCTGCGAATAAGAATCCGTCAAGGTTGACCCGCCTTGCTGGTGCCACTCGCGGTGTGAATACTCAACAGCTTCTCTATACGGAAGTCAATGCCGATTCATATCTTGAGACATTTCTAGAAAAACATACCAAGAAGCAAGCGGCTGAGAAGGACGATAAACTTGGCTTCAACGAAATGGGTGACTTACTGATAAATCAACAAGATGCTTGCTTCGTTGAAGGAACGCCCGCAATAAAGGTTAAGGGTAGCTATGAGTACGGTCAGAATGCCATCTACCGTGCCATTTTGAACAATCGAAAGGATGCAAAAGGTAGTTACCGCAAGGAGGTGATGGACTACCTTCATTTGATGGCTCCAAACAAGCGTCAAGCGGATCCAAGATTCATTCGTTTTAAAAACGGCGTGCTGGATATCGATACAGGACAGCTAGTGGATAACCCATGCGATTATCTACTCCTTAACGAGATCCCACACAATTGGAACCCCAAAGCAAAATCTGAGCTTGTAGATTCTACTTTCTACAGTATCGCCCAGAACAACGAGGCTGTCGTCGCAAACCTCTGGGAGATGTTCGGGTTGGCTCTCTATCGCGGTCATGACGTTTCGCGAATGATATTGCTTCAGGGCTCTGGAGCAAATGGTAAAAGCACGTTACTTGACATGCTTAGGCATATGCTCGGAGAAGACAATTGCTTCTCTCTATCTATCTGCGATTTGGGCGAGAAATTTCAGCTCGTTCCCGCAATGGGCAAGCTCGCTCTAATCGGAGATGACATCTCTAACGACTACGTCAATGGAAAAGCCTGTGCCGTCATGAAGAAATTCGTGACTGGAGACACAGTGAACGATCAGTACAAGGGAGGCGCAACGTTCCAATTCAAGCCTTATGCGACCTTGATTTACTCATGCAATGAGATACCAAAGTTCGCAGACGGAACATACGGTTTTGAAAGAAGAATTCACCCGATACCTTTATCGGCAAGGTTCACTCCCTCCGATAAGGGGTTTGATCCACGCCTCGGTGAGAAGTTGAAAAATGAAGTCTGCCTAGAATACGCCATTGCAAAAGCCGTGGAAGCTCTACGCCGATGCAGGTCAAAACTATCATTGACGGCAAATTCGTTATCTCAAAAAATGGCAAACGACATCATCAATGATAACGACTCGGTACGCGCTTTCCTTGATGGCACGAACTCCAGCGCGGCTTCGATTGTGGGGAAAACCAATACAGATATTTTCTCTTCGTACGATGCTTGGTGTAAAAACAACGGCATCGAACCACTGGGAAAAAGCGCCTTCTCAAAGAAGCTGTGCACCCATGCCGACCTGAGCACAAAAAGCTCAAATGGCGTCAGGGTTTACGTCGCGCGAACACATTAGACCACTATTGTAACATTTATTTAATATATACATGGTTTATTATTTTCGCTGGTATATAGCTATACAGCACGTTTAGAACGCTATTTTGTTAATTATTTTAATTAGAAATTAAAAATAATAGATACCGAAAAACTAGTAGGGGGGGGTGAACGACTGGCATTGAACCGTGCTGCGTGTTCTAAATTAACCGATGAAAACTATCCACACGCAAACAGGGTCGTTGAACCAATCTCAAATGAGCTAACCATGACAGCTAGCTGTTTTTTAACAACAGGTATGGGGGCATATTTACACCTTGAAAGCGCTTTGTCTTCCCGTTTAGCCACTATGTAGTTGAACTCAACATGACAGGTAGATGAAATCCCACCGTCCGCTAGCCCCTACGCCAAATGGATTACTTTCAATGTCAAATTCCTGTTGATATCGAAAAAGCCGTTAACTGCCAAGAGCGCCTTGAATCTAGAGGTTCTGAGAGATGCAAGCAGGAGGCAATACCGTTCGCGTCTTTGTATCGCATGAAAGCTCATCCCCTTGATACAATCTCATCTACCACACCGCAACATCCATATATTTGGATGGAGCTTCACAATGGCATAGCTGCCGCTTTGCGTATGCAAACAGGCGAATTGGAGGGCACCCGCCTTTCAAGGTCTGTTCGCATATGCATGTGAAGCCTTGCGGTGTGGTAACTGTGGTAGGTGTCCTCCACATCGCTTAATTGCAGTGACGTGCTTCTCCCCTTCCACGGTTGTCGGGATACCTTTGGAAGGAGAGCGGATGAAGAAGCCAACGAACAAACAACTAGCCCTCTTAGTTACGATTGCCCTCGTATTAGTTTGTGCGATTGCTTTAGGGTCTGCCCTTGCCGCAGCACCGAACTCGAGTGCAGCACTCAACATTTTCCACACTCATAAATGGAAGAAAGCGACCTGCACCCAACCTAAGACCTGCAAGGAATGCGGGGCAACCGAGGGCGATCCGCTGGGTCACAAACTCGAGGACTGGAAAGACGATGGATTCGACTCCACGTTCTCCGAACGGATCTATGTCAAAACATGTTCTCGCTGCGAGAAAACAATTGAGAAAAAGACAGAGAAGGTTACCTCGTTTCTGGAGAACGAAAAGCTGACCATATGCCCAGACACCTACTCGAAGGTTTTCGAAAAAAGACTTCGAGAACTTAACGACAGCGATTTTACAGTGCACGAAGAATACGACTACAAACTGACTGTCTATTCAATTAATGACTCGAATGACGAGATGGCGGGGCAGCTCTCTTTTTCACTGAAGGACAAGAACCTCGACCCAACCCTTCTCTATACAGAACCTCTCAACTACGGCATCGTTGTCATGCTCGACAACAACCAAAGTAGCTATGACAAAAAGATGGCACGCTTCCTTGTGGCGATGATTGAGGCATGCGACCCGTCACTTGACTGGGATTCGGTCGGTGAAATCGTCAAAGAAATCGATGAGCAGGGCGCGGCAAGCAGGAACGGCTTCACCTACAGCAGGACAAAAAACGGTGGGTATACCCTTCTGCAAGCATCCATTATCACGACCGTAGCCGCACCCACGGAAACCAAAACGCCGCTTGACCATGACGCCGTTAATAAAGAGCTTGACCAAGTACGAGAGCGATTGAAATATATCGGACAGACCGCTCAATACGTTAAAAAGGCAATTCCAAGCGCGAAAGAGGATGGGGCCGATTTACGCGAGAAGGTCACCTTCCTCGGGATTGATGGAGAATTTCTATACGATATCGATAAAGATACTGGAAAAGTAATTAACTTCTTTTTCAAATGGTCTTTAAGCGACTACGCCTCCGATAGAGATTACATCGTCAACACCCTCGCATCCTATTTCGGTAACGATTACAAGACCAAAGACATATCCCAATACAACAAGGGCAACGACATGTACAGCTACGATTGGTGGGAAACCACCGATGAGAACTGGAGCGTCCACCTTGTCTTGACAGACGAAGACACCGAGAACGAGGGCGGCAGCATTGCATTCACTCAATTAGAGAACTAGACTCTCCCCTTCGCCTAATTAAAGAAATAGCGGCTGCGCAGCGCCCCAAGCATTGACGCTGCGCAGCCTTTTGTATTCATGCGACCTATAAAGTCATTGAAACTATTAGGACTCAATCAAACTGCGATTTCAATTGATGCTCGCTCAACCTATAGCAAAAATGCACGCTGAGAGCGAAATTCGGGCTTGGAGTTGCACCGATGGGCATTTACTCCAAACCCATCCCCAACGGGGCAAATAGACCTCATTTCTTTCGATTTAACCCAATAAACGAACCCTTTCACCATGGCATAGACAACCCCCTAGCTACAATCATGCTGTCGTGCTTGAGTCTCTGAAAGGAGATCCAAGCTATGTCGAATAGGAAAGATAACAAGGGTCGAGTTCTCCATCGCGGAGAAGGCCAGCGCCCAGACGGTCGTTACTCGTTCAAATACACCAATTGGATGGGAAAAACCTGCTTTGTCTATTCGTGGACTTTGACAATTCACGACCAAACGCCGCACGGCAAAAAGAGAGACCTCTGCTTAAGACAAAAAGAGCAGCAGGTTCAAAAAGACCTCTTCGACCACATTGCACCTGAGAACATGAACGTCATGACTCTGGTTGAGAACTACCTTGCGACCAAGGTTGCGGTACGAAAGACAACCGTTAGCGCCTATAAAACCGTCACCAATTACCTGAAAACAGACAGCTTCAGCAAAGCCAAAATATCAAACATTACGGTGTTGGACGCAAAGAAATGGCTTATCCACCTTCAGCAAGATGTTGGAAAGGGCTATAGCAGCGTCTGTAGCATCCGAGGCGTACTCAGGCCAGCCTTTCAACTGGCCGAAGAATGCGGAATTATAAGACGCAACCCTTTTAACTTCGAACTTATCAATGTTCTGGTCAACGATACGGTATCCAGAGAATCGTTAAGCGTTAGACAAGAACGGCTATTCCTTGAGTTCATGCGCTCGGATCATCACTTTTCGCGCTACTTTGAGACTTACTTCATCTTGTTGAACACTGGACTCAGAATTTCTGAATACTGCGGCCTAACCCTTGATGACATTGACTTCGAAAATCACTGCATATGCGTTCAAAAGCAACTCCATCGTGCGAGAGATATGCAGTATTACGTTGAAGAACCCAAGACGAAATCTGGTATGAGGTATATCCCTATGACCACTTCTGTCGAAAAGGCCTTCCACAGTCTCATCGGACAGAGGACGCAGCCAAAAGAAGAGCCTGTTATTGATGGGGTAAGGGGCTTCATCTGCCTAGACAAGAATGAGATGCCATGCGTTGCCCTGCATTGGGAGCATAGGCTCAAACGCGCCATCATTAAGCACAACCGCATCTATAAGGAAGAACTGCCCCATATAACTCCGCACCAGCTCAGGCACACTTTCTGTAGCCGAATGGCACGCGCTGGCATGAGTCCAGCAAAGCTCAGATACATTATGGGGCACTCAGATATCAACACCACCTACAACGTTTACACCCATCTTGGGCTTGAAGATATTCAAGACGAGATGCTTGCTATTGAACAAAACCGCAGGTAGACATTGGTAGTAAAAATTTGAGCCGTACTACGTTTTTACTACTTTTGCTGTTACTTTTGACTGATTTCCGACCTTAATAAAGTGGATTCTCCACCCTATATTGGAAACTGATTTTTAGAGCCATTCAGCTCGTTGAACACAGTAGAAGCGTTGGGATTAAAGGTCTACTCTTGTTATTATCGCAGGTAAACTACGCAGCGGGCTTTATTGGAGCAAACTGCCTCAAGAGCAGTCTGTAAGCCCTGCGCGACCGCCTAGAAAGGAAACCGCATATGCAACGCGTACTGTTTATCTGTTATGGAAACATCTGCCGCTCGACGATGGCCGAGTCGGTGTTTACCGAGCTCGTGCGCCGCGCTGGGCGCGAGGCGGAGTTTGCCATCGATTCCGCGGCGACCTCGACCGAGGAGATCGGCAACCCGCCACACCACGGTACCGTTGCCAAGCTACGCGAGGTCGGGATTCCCGTCGTCGCACATCGCGCACGTCAGGTGCGTCGCGCGGAGTATGGCGACTGGGACCACATTGTCTATATGGACGACGAGAACGCCCGCGCCCTGTACCGAATTTTTGGGAAGGACCCCGATGGCAAGATCTCGCGCCTGCTCGATTGGACCGATCGCCCCGGCGACGTGGCCGACCCCTGGTACACCGGCAATTTCGACGCCACCTACCGCGATGTACTCGCCGGTTGCACCGCCATGCTCGAGCAGCTGTAGGCGCTCGGGCGGCGCGGGCACACGGGCCACGCCATCGGCATAAAACGAGCGTGGATTTTCTCCCACTTTGAGCGTTCGAGTGCGCTCTAAACGGGAGAAAATCCACGCTCGTTATCTCGGTGGGAGAAAATCCACACTCATGAATGTGACAAAGGGACTGTCCCTTTGCCACATCCGGGACCGGCCCTAGACCGGCTTGACCTCCAGCTTTATCCCCTCGGCGCAGGAGTCGCCCAAAACATCCGAAAGGGCCCAGGTCGCATATAGCGGCAAATAGAGAACCGCTCCGTTGCGCTCAACGTTGCCTCTCGAGAAAACAATCCCGAGCCTTACGCCATATTCAGCCGTATCAAGCACATGACCGAGCGCAGCGTGCGCGTGGTAATAGGAGCCCGATTTAACCTCGATCGGAACAGCCGTCCCATCCGGTCCGTCGACCACAAAGTCCACTTCACCGCGCTTTTTTGTCTGATAGTAGTAAAGCTGGCGATTTTGGGCAGCCAGCTGCTGGGCCACCACGTTTTCGTAAATGCCGCCCAGATTGGGCTCCTTGCTATCAAGATACGCCGCTTGGGCGACTCCAACGGGGTAGCGCGCCATCAACATGCCCGTATCCGATTGGTATAGCTTGAACTGCGATGGCCGTGCCGTCTTGAGCAGGGGCGACTTTGGCTCGGTTACGATATCGGCTTTGAGAGCAACGCCGGCATCGACAAGCCAGACAAAATCTCGCTGGTACTTCTCATAATGCGCCTTGGGGTCAATGGAATTGAGCACGAAACGCTTGTGTTCGCCCTCAAGCATAATGGGGAGCTGATCGTAGATGCTCTGCACCTGAAGGGCACGCCCGCTTGCATACTTGGAAATATCCCGTCGGTACTGTTCGTTGAGCTCTGACTGTAGCTGACGAACAGAGGCAAGGTCGCCCTGCGTGTCAAGGAAACGCTGCACGACCTCCGGCATTCCGCCGACAACGGTATAGGTCCTGAAGTTTGCCATCATCGCGTCATGAATGTAATCAGGAATGGGCCTCTCGCTGATACACGCGTTACGTATCGTTTGGCGAGCCCCCTCGCTCACCCCGGTTGCCCAGCAAAACTCCTCAAAATCGAGCGGGAACATCCTAAGCTCGTGGACATACCCCACGGGATAGGACCTGACGCCCTTGAACTGAGTCCCGAGCATTGACCCCGAAAACGCCCAGCGGCACCTCCCGTCCTCAACAAGGAACTTTGCCATCGTCATGATGTCGGGGGCCTCTTGGACCTCATCGATAAACACGAGCGTTTTGCCTGGTGCAATCGACTTTCCCGAAAGAAGCGTCACCCTGCTGATGAAATCATCGGCATCCCGCGCCTCGAGAAGAGCATCTTTTGCCTGGCGATTTTCCATGAGGTTAAGCTCGATGTAGGTTGCATGGTTGGCTTTGCCAAATGCGCGAATCGAATAGCTTTTGCCGATCTGGCGAGAACCCGTAATGAATAAGGCCTTTTGCTCGACAGACTTCAGCCAGCGCTCCAGCTCTGCCGCTATTTTCCTGCGCAGCATAGGCTCTCCCCTCAGTGTCATCAAATGAAATGCAAAGTTTTATACGCTTGATTATCGATAAAACGTAGAATTTTTAGAACCTAAAATCGGATGAAATGCAGAGATTTGAGATTACAAGCACAATAGAAGGAACACCACCGGCGAATGTGACAAAGGGACTGTCCCTTTGTCACATTGCGCTCGACTACTCGTCGACGATCTCGGCAAGCCAGACGTTCAGCGTATCGACCTCGGGACAGCAGAACTTTGCCGTACCGGGCTCGTTGCCAGGCACGGTTCCGCCATAGCGCAGGATATCGATATAGGGAAAGCCCACATGGCAGGCCATGGCGCACATCTTGCCGCGATCTCGGTCAAAGTCAAAAACGTCGCCCGGCTTGTGGCCATGGTGGCAGCGACACGCACCCAGCTGGTCCACGCAGCTCACGCGGATACGCGGCCGCTTGCCCCGCGGCGCGCCGAGCGGCTTGTTCTCGCCAACAGGCTTGGCGCCGCCCTCGCCAGCATTACTCATGGTCAATCACATCCAGGCAGGCCTCGATGGGCAGGCCGGCGGACTTGTCCTCTTGGTCGGCATTGCGCTCGATAAGCTCAGCCACCACACGCATGGCATCGGACGTCGCGCGCTGCAGACTCCAACCTGCCATAACGCGGCCGACGAGCACCGCCGAGAACGTGTCGCCCGTGCCCGGGAAATAGACCGGGATCAGGTCGAAGGGAATCGTGAAGTACTCCCCCGCCACATGGTCGTAACCGATGACGACATTCGCACCGTCGACCACAGCGCTCGTAATGACCACCGACTTGGCGCCCAGGGCACGCACGGCATCCACAAGAGTGCGGCCCTCATCGGGCGTGATTTGCTCGGCAATGGGCGTATCGGTGAGCAGGCACGCCTCGGTGTAGTTTGGCACCGCATAGTCGGCGCACTCGAGCAGGCTGCGCATGAGACCGATCGTGGACTCGGGCACGCCGGCGTAGAGCTTGCCGTTGTCGCCCATGATGGGGTCGACGAACACCTTGGTACCCTTTTGCGCGCGACGGTGGCAGAAGTCCGAAATGATGCGCGTCTCTTCCTCGGTCACGATAAAGCCGGTAGAGATGGCGTCGAACTCAAAGCCGAGCTCCTCCCAGATGGCGAGGCTCTGGCGCACGTACTCGGTGGTGTCGTGGACGTAGAACTTGGGATAGTTGAGCGTATCGGACACAAGTGCCGTCGGCAGGTTGTGGATGCGGTAGCCCATGTGCGACAGCACCGGCAGCATGGCGGAAAGCGCGACCTTGCCGTAGCCGCACATATCGTTGATCAGCAGCAGCTGAGTGTTCTTCATGAGGGTCTCCCTTGGTTCGGGCACGGCGCAGCAGCGCCACAGTGCGACTAAGTGTAGCGCAGGGGACGTTGTGAGCGGGCGCCAGGGTCGCGAAGAGCGCATTGTTGCGGAAAGGTTTCGGAAATGGGGGGCATAGGCCTTGCGGCCATGCCCGACGATTGAACGTCAGATTGCCGCTTAGGAACGCTTGCAGCGTCGAGCGGTTACGGCGTTTGGTAAAGCGCCGTAACTTAATAAGTTTGGTACCTTGACATTCATTTCTCATGCTCCTAGATTGGTTAGGCACAAAACAATTCCACTACCTAACTAAAGAAAGGAGCAACACTAATTCATGTGCGATGAACCTCTTAACCTTTGTTCGCACGAGCCCGACGGCGACCCGTCACAGCCGGCGGATGCACCCGAAGCGGTTAGCTCAGAAGACAAGCTTGCCAAACGCATCCTCAATGGCCTGGGCTTTTGCGGCCATTACATGCATTTTCATGGCGGAGGCGTGTCCGGCAAGGCGCCCATCATCTGCCTGCTGGCCAAGCAACCCGGCGGCGAGATGTCGCAGCAGGAACTCGGCATGCACTTTGACCTCAAGCCGGGGTCGCTTTCCGAGATCCTGTCCAAACTCGAGCTCAACGGCCTCATCGAGCGCAGCCGTAACCCCAAGGATCGACGGCAGCTCACCATTCGCCTGACCGAAACCGGCCGGGAAAACGCCCGCATCGACCAGGCAGCCCGCATTCGCTTTAGAGAGCAGGCCTTTGGTGCCCTCACCCACGACGAGCGCGAACAGCTCGCCGAAATGCTCGAGAAAATCCGTGTAACCTGGGAGGAACTGGATGATTAAAACCCTCATGGGAAGCATCCGCGACTATATGAAAGTCACCGTTGCCACGCCGCTGCTCGTGCTTGGCGAGGTGCTCTGCGAGATGCTGATTCCTTTTATCACCGCCAACCTGATCGACGCCATCAAAGACGGCGCCACCGTAGCCGAGATGCTTCCCACCGCAGGCTTTTTGGTGCTCATCGCGCTGACGTCGCTTGCTTTTGGCGCCGCTGCCGGCGTCACCTGCAGCCATGCGAGTTGCGGCTTCGCCAAGAACCTGCGTCACGACCTGTTCTACAAGATCCAGACGTTCAGCTTTGCCAACATCGATGAGTTCTCGAGCTCCTCGCTCGTCACGCGCCTGACCACCGATATCAACAACGTGCAGCAGGCCTTTATGATGATCATCCGTATCGCCGTGCGCGCGCCGCTGGTATTGATCTTCGCCTTTACCATGGCATTTATCATGGGCGGCAGCGTCGCCATGGTCTACCTGGTCATCATTCCGCTGCTGGGCTTTGGGCTGTTCTTTATCATCTTTAAGGTGCGTCCCATCTTCTCGCGCGTGTTCCACAAGTACGACGCCCTTAACGAATCCGTCGAGGAAAACGTCACCGGCATGCGCGTGGTCAAGAGCTACGTGCGCGAAGACTTTGAGAAGGAGAAGTTCGCGACCGCCGCACGCGACGTCCAGATGGACTTCACCCGCGCCGAGAAGCTGCTCGCCTTTAACAACCCCATGATGAACATCTGCGTCAACGGCGCGTTTGTCGTCATCATCTACCTGGGCTCCAAGCTCATCATCACGAGCCAGGGCACGCTGTTCGACGTGGGCCAGCTCTCCTCGATCTTTACCTATGGCTTCCAGATCCTCATGAGCCTGATGCAGCTGTCGATGATCTTTGTCATGGTGACCATGGCCGACGAATCGGCACACCGCATTACCGAGGTGCTTGCCGCCGAACCCACGATCGCTGATCCCGCCGAGCCCGTGCTCGAGGTTGTCGACGGCTCCATCGACTTTGACCACGTGAGCTTTAAGTATTCCGCGCATGCGAAGCGCCAAGCGCTCGACGATATCGACCTGCACATTAAGAGCGGCGAGACCATCGGCATCATCGGCGGCACCGGCTCGGCCAAGTCCACGCTTGTAAACCTCATCGCCCGCCTGTACGACGCCACCGAGGGCACCGTGCGCGTGGGCGGCATGGACGTGCGCGACTACGACTTGGACGCCTTGCGCCACCAAGTGGCCATGGTGCTACAGAAAAACGTGCTGTTTAGCGGCACCATCGCCGAGAATCTGCGCTGGGGCGACCCGAACGCCACCGACGAGGAGGTCCGCGAGGCGGCACATCTGGCCTGCGCCGACGAGTTTGTCGACGGCTTCCCCAAGGGCTATGACACCTGGATCGAACAGGGCGGCTCCAATGTTTCCGGCGGTCAGAAGCAGCGCCTGTGCATTGCGCGCGCCCTGCTGCGTCGCCCCAAGATCTTGATCCTGGACGACTCCACCAGCGCCGTCGACACCAAGACCGACGCCAAGATTCGCGCAGGGCTGGCAAGCTATCTGCCCAACACGACCAAGCTCATCATCGCCCAGCGCATTAGCTCCGTGCAGGACGCAGACCGCATCATCGTCATGGAGGGCGGCCGTATCGCGCAGATCGGTAACCACGACGAGCTGCTCAAGACGAGCGATATCTACCGCGAGACCTTCACCTCGCAGAACAAGATGTCCGCCGAGGGCGAAGGGGCCGTCGAGGCCGACACCGAGGCATCCGCAACACAAGCTCAGACCCAGGAAGGAGGCGAGGCACATGAGTAAGGCAACGACCGCCGAGCGCGCGCTCAACCGCAAGGGCGGCACCATGTCGCGCCTCATCAAGACGCTCTTTGGCTTCTACCCCGTGCTTTTGCCCCTCGTCGTCGTCGGCGTGGTGCTCTGCGCCATCATCAACTCCATCGGCGCGACCTTCCTTCAGAGCGCCCTGCAGATTATTAGCGAATCGTGGCAGTCGGGCGATTGGGAAGCTGCACAGCCCAAGATCGCACAGCTCGTGACCACCCTCGCCTGCATCTACGGCGTCGGCATCCTGTCCTCGCTGTTCTGGAACCGCGCCATGGCCATCGTCACGCAGGGCTCACTCGAGAAGCTGCGCGAGAAGATGTTCAACCGCATGCAGGACCTGCCGATTCGCTACTTCGACACGCACCAGCGCGGCGACATCATGAGCCACTACACCAACGACATCGACACGCTGCGCCAGATGATCAGCCAGTCGCTGCCCAACCTGCTCATGACGACCATCGTCATCGTCACGGTGTTCTTTATCATGCTGTACTACAGCGTTTGGATGTGCCTGGTCATTGTGGCAGGCGTCGCCTTTATGACCTTTATGACCAAGCTGCTCGGCTCCAACTCCGCGCGCTTCTTCATTGCGCAGCAGACCGAGCTCGGCGTGGTCGAGGGCCATATCGAGGAAGTCATGAACGGCCAGAAGGTCGTCAAGGCATTCTGCCACGAGTCTGCCGCCGAGGCCGATTTTGACGAGCGCAACGAAAAGCTCTTCGAGGTCTCGCAGAAGGCCAACATGTACGCCAACATCCTCATGCCCATCCTTATGAACCTGGGAAACCTGCTCTACGTGCTGGTCGCACTGGCAGGCGGCATTTTCCTGGCGCTGGGCGTGCCCAACCTGAGCATCTCGGGCATGGCGCTGTCCATCGCCGTCGTGGTGCCGTTCCTCAACATGACAAAGCAGTTCTGCGGACAGATTGGCCAGATCTCGCAGCAGATCAACGCCGTGGTCATGGGCCTCGCCGGTGCCGACCGCATCTTTGAGCTCATTGACGAGAAGCCCGAGGCCGACGAGGGCTACGTGACGCTCGTCAACGCGCAGGTGAACCCCGACACCTGGCAGCTCGAGGAGGCCGACCACCACACCGGCATGTGGGCGTGGAAACATCCGCACCGCGCGACCGGCGAGATCGAATACGTGCCGCTGCGTGGCGACCTGGTCATGGACAACGTCGACTTTGGCTACACGCCCGACCACGAGGTGCTGCACGGCGTGTCCGTGTTTGCCAAGCCGGGTCAGAAGGTCGCGTTTGTCGGCGCCACCGGTGCCGGCAAGACGACCATCACCAACCTCATCAACCGCTTCTATGACATCGCCGACGGCAAGATCCGCTACGACGGCATCAACGTCAACAAGATCCGCAAGGCCGATCTGCGCCGCTCGCTGGGCGTCGTGCTACAGGACGTGAACCTGTTCACCGGCACCGTGATGGATAACATCCGCTACGGCAACCTGGACGCTACCGACGAGGAGTGCATCGCGGCGGCCAAGCTCGCCGGCGCGGACGACTTTATCACCCGCCTACCCGACGGCTACGACACGATGCTCACCGGCAACGGCGCACAGCTGTCGCAGGGCCAGCGCCAGCTGATCTCGATTGCGCGTGCCGCCGTCGCCGATCCGCCGGCAATGATTCTGGACGAGGCCACGAGCTCCATTGACACCCGCACCGAGGCTATCGTGCAGGCCGGCATGGACAAGCTCATGGAAGGCCGCACGACGTTTGTCATCGCGCACCGCCTGTCCACCGTGCGCAACTCCGACGCGATCATCTGTCTGGACCACGGCCGCATCATCGAGCGCGGCAACCACGACGAGCTGATTGCCAAGCGCGGGTATTACTACCAGCTCTATACCGGAGCGTTTGAGCTGGAGTAGTTCGGCTCGCCGAGATGGCCGATTTGCCGCTCATTCGTCGGGCATGACCCTAAGATCAATGCCCTCCTCTTTCGGGGCAAATCGACTCATCTCAACGACCCAAACACAATGCACCGCAACGAATAAAGCCTCCGCAGCCACACGAGCTGCGGAGGCTTTTTTCATGCCGGCCGGAAACCGTATCCCACTTTTCGGGCCCAGAATGGGATGCCGTTTCCCGCTGGGCCCCCTCCGGGAAACGACATCCCATTTCAAGGGCATAAACCGGGATGTGGTTTCCCCTAACGGCACCTTTGGGAAACCGCATCCCACTCTAGACGCACAAAACGGGATGAGCTTTCCCATGGTGATCCAAGACCAGAAGCATGTCCGATAGCGCGGCCAGGTCAAGAACAACAAGGCAAGCGTCACGCCAATTTGGACGAGCGTCTGCTGCAGTTTGAGGCTGCTGGCCCATATGGTAGAGTTAACCACCCATGAATTTCAGCACACTGCGTGCTACCTGTTCTTTTGTCATTTAGGGGAGTGAACTTGTGAATACTTCTGTCGCCAAGAAGGCCGGCCAGGCGGTGCGCCTGCTCATGATGGTGCTCACGGCAGTTCTCATCTTCTTCTTCATCAATGTTATGCTGCTCGTCTCCGATATCCAGGGCACGGCGCGTGTGGTCAACTACGCCGGTCTGGTGCGCGGTACCACGCAGCGAATCGTTAAGCTCGAGGATGCGGGCCAGCCTCAAGATGACCTGCTCAAAGCCGTGGATTCATACATCAACGGTTTGCGTTACGGAAGTGACGACCTCAACCTCGTCCGTCTCGACGACGACGAGTATCAGGTAAAAATGACCGAGCTTGCAAATTATTATGATGAGCTTTGCGCCGAGATCAGCCGCGTGCGCGAAGTCGGCTATGAGAACACCGACATCATCTCCATGAGCGAGGAGTTCTTTGGCATTTGCGACGATGCTACGCGACTCGCAGAGGACTACTCTCAGGAGAAGGCGTCGGCGCTCAACTATCTCGAGGGCCTGGTGATCATCGACATCATGGGCTTGGTGGCGACCTTTGCGGTCGAACTTGTTCGCGCGGTGCGAACTGCCGTGCTCAATCGCGAACTGCAGAACAAAGTCTATCTCGACGAAGCCACAGGACTGCCCAACAAGAACAAGTGCGAGGAGGTCTTGGGGCAGGAGCAGCCTGTCTCCGCGGAGGCGCCCGTTGCGGTGTGCGTCTTCGACCTTAACAATCTGCATACGGTCAATAACAGCTTCGGCCACGAGAAGGGCGACGAATACATCCGTTCTTTTGCCCAGCAGCTGGGGCGCGTGGCGTCGGAGACCTGCTTTGTGGGCCGCGACGGCGGCGATGAGTTTATCGCGGTGCTGCGAGATACCGATCGAGCTGCCGTGGAGTCCTGTCTCGCTCGGGTTCGCGCGAACGTGAACGAGTATTCCGAGACTCATCCCGACATGCCTATCAGCTATGCGGTGGGCTATGCGCTTTCCAGTGATTTTGATGAACCGCCTACGATGCGTGAGCTCTTTTCTCAGGCCGACAAAAACATGTACGTCGATAAGAACCGCGTAAAGGCAGCCGAGACAGCCGACCCGCAACGCGAGGACCGCTAAACCCGTCCCAAATGAGCTAGTTGAGGAGTTGGGCCATGGCGTTGACGAATTTTTGGACTTGGAGGGTGGGCTCGAGCGGGTAGTGCAGAAAGACCGGCACCTCTCGCCCGCATAGAAACGGCACGCCCACAAAGGCCGGGTGTACCCCCGACCATGCGCCGCAGGTGAGCACCGCGTCGCCCTTTTCCTCGGCTTCGTTAAAGAGCGCAAAGTCAAAGCTGTCCACGTCGATCACGTCTACGCCGCCGTCTGCCAAAAGATCGATACGCAGACTGTCCATAGCGTCGTTGCCGTGACGGAGCACGCGCAGGCGCATGCCCTCCAGGTCAGCAACCGTGATACGCGTCTTGCGCGCAAGCGGGCTCGTGCGCGGCACGTCGATATAAAACGGCACGTTGACGATGCGGAGCCTTTGGCATGCGTCGCCCCAGCGTGGGGTCGAAAAGCTCGACTGCACCACATCGACCTCGCGGCCCAAGCTGCGCATGACGGTCTCGCACTCGTCGTAGAGGTCGCTTACCGGCACGATCTCAAATCGCAGCGACGGTTCCAGATCGTGAATGCCCGACCACATCGACAGCGTTTGGCGCCCCGGGCACATCATCGACACACCCAGACGCACGGCACCGCCCTCGCCCGCCGCGCGTCGGGCGCGGCGCAGCGCGTCCTCGGACTGCCGCATGATCGAGCGCGCGTCGTCCACCAGCAGTGCGCCGGCCGGCGTCACCTTGACGCCCGAGTGCGAGCGTTCGAACAGTGTGATGCCGAACTCGGCCTCGAAGCCCGACACCTGCTTGACGAGCGCCGGAGTCGACACGCGCAATTTTGCCGCCGCGCGCGAGAAGCTTCCCAGCTCCGCGGCGGCCGATATGGCCTCGAGTCGTCGATCGTACACGTCAATCTCCTGTTTCCAGACGCATGGCAATGAACTGCCGAAGGGGGTTGTTTTGGCAGGTCACACACTCAATTAAAGGCGCATCGTCTTGCAAGCTATAAACCTACGGTTAACGCCATTCTAACAAATATGCAATTCACCTGCGCAAATGCAAAGCATACGATAACCAGCGAAAACCACGTGGGTCGGTTAATGGGAGCGACCCATCGGGAGGCACAAGAAGGGAAGTTCCTATGAGCAACTGGCTTAAGCTCGAGGGCGATGTCTGCGCCGTGACTGGCGCGCTCGGCGGTATGGGCGTCGAGATTTGCCGCGAGTTCGCCCGCAACGGCGCCAACGTCGTCCTGCTCGACCTGGACGAGGAGAAGGTCAAGGCCGCAGCCGCCGACCTCGCCGCCGAGTTTGGCATCCACGCCGAGGGATACAAGATGAACGCCACCGACGAGGCCGAGGTTCAGGCCGCCGTCGATGCCACCATCGCCGACTTCGGCCGCGTCGACGTCCTTGTCAACACCGCCGGCATCCTGCGCTTCGCCGCCATGGAGGACCTGCCGCTGAGCGACTGGGAGCAGGTGCTCAACGTCAACCTCACCGGCTACTTCATCACCTCGCAGCGCTTTGGTCGCGAGATGATCAAGGCCGGCCAGGGCCGCCTGGTGCACATCTCGACCGTCGCCAGCCACTCCCCCGAGACGTTCTCGGGCGTGTACAGCTCCACCAAGGCCGGCGTCAACATGATGTCCAAGATGCTCGCCGCCGAGTGGGGCCCCTACGGCGTCCGCTCCAACTGCGTCGAGCCCTGCTTCGTTAAGACCCCGATGTCGGCCAACTTCTACGCCGATCCCGAGGTCGAAAAGAGCCGCAGCCGCCTGATCGCCACGCGTCGCATCGGCGAGGTCAGCGATATCGCCAACGCCGTCATGTTCCTGGCGTCCAAGCGCTCGGACTTTACCACCGGCGACGCCATCAAAGTCGACGGTGGCTTCTCCAACATGATGGGCGACCTCACCGCCAAGCCCGGCGGCCGTCGCGCCTATGCCGACAACTACCTCAAGAACAAGGGTGTCGAGCTTTGGTCCGATGAGTCCGGCGTCGCCAAGCCGACTGACCAGTAAACCAACCTAACAGGGAGGCCCGCGAATACGCCTGCTCCTCCCCCGTATCGATCAGAAAGAGTCCAATGGCTTCCACCAACTCCAACAAGGGTCGCGCCGTCGTGCTTTCCGCCGCATGCGTCACCATGTTCTTCATCAGCTCCATCGCGCTGTATTCCGTCGTGAGCAAGAACCTGCTCGCCGTCTACCCCGAGTGGTCCAGCGCTCTTACCTGGGCCTTCCCGGTCTTTCAGACCATCATGGCCGTGACGGGCATCTTCGCCGGCCGCATCTCCGATAAGATCGGCCCGCGCAACGTCGTGATCGCCGCCGCCGTGTGCTACGGCCTGGGCTGGTTCATGTCCGGCACCGTCACCGAGCCGTGGCAGTTCTACCTGTGGTTCTCGCTCGTCGCCGCCATCGGCAACGGCCTGGGCTACAACCCGGCACTCACCACCGGTCAAAAGTGGTTCATCGACAAGAAGGGTCTCGCCTCCGGCATCACCCTGGCCGCTTCGACCGCCGGCCCCGCTGTGCTGTCCCCGGTGCTCGCCTCGCTGCTCATCCCGAGCCTGGGCATCTTTGGCGCCCTTAAGGCGCTCGGCGTCATCTTCTTTGTGATGATCGCCGCCTCCGCCCTGTTCCTGAAGGCCCCCGAGGCCGGTTGGCTGCCCGAGGGCTTCGAGGCCCCCAAGGGTGGCGCACATGCCGGCACCTTCGGTGACCTCACCCCGGGCGAGATGGTCAAGACCCCGCGCTTCTGGGTCCTCATCGTCACCTTCGCCTTTGCCGCCACCGCGGGCACCCTGCTCGTGGGCAAGGTTGCCTCCATCGCCGCCGTCCAGCTCTTCGCCGACCCCACGAGCGCCGCGGCCGTCGCCCTCGGCGGTGTGGTGGTCTCCGTCAACACCTGCGCCAACCTGGTCGGCCGCCTGTCCTTTGGCCAGATCATCGACAAGCTCGGCGCCTATAAGTCGCTGCTCATCAGCCTTGTCGTCACCATCGTCGCCCTCGTCATCATGTCGATGAGCTTTACGCAGAGCATGTTCTTTGTGGCGCTCGCCCTGCTCGGCTTTAGCTTTGGCGCTCTGCTCGTCATCTACCCGCCGCTCACCGGTGGCGCCTTTGGCACCAGCAACATCGGCGTCAACTACGGCATCATGTTTTTGGGCTACGCCGCTTCCACCTGGATCAGCCAGCCCATCACCGCCGTGCTGTATCACGCCGAGGCCGGCAGCGCCGCCTACCAGCAGTCCTTCTACGGTGCCATTGTGATCGCCGCCATCGCCGTCGTGCTCACCGTCTACATGATGGTCTCCGACAGCAAGAAGAAGTCCGCCTAGTTTTACCGATGCGACAAAGGGACAGCCCCTTTGTCGCATTCCACCGGTCACCAGTATTAAGGAGTCGAAATGTCTGAGCTCAACCCCGTCCGCATTGCCGTTATCGGCGCCGGCGCCATGGGCCGCAACCACATCCGCTTTGTCACCGAAGAGCCCGAGGCCGAGCTCGTCGCCATCGCCGACGCCTTTGAGGGCGCCCGCGCCACGGCCGAGACCGCCGGCGTGCCGTTTTACACCGATCCCGCCCAGATGATGGACGAGGTCAAGCCCGAGGCCGTCATTATCGCCACCCCCAACGACCTGCACCTGGGCGTTGCCCGCGAGGCCGTAAAGCGCAACATCGTTCCGCTGGTCGAAAAGCCGATCTCCAACGACCTGGAAGATGCCCAGGCCTTCGCCGCCGAGGCCGAGACCGCCGGCGTGCCCGTACTCGTGGGCCAGCACCGTCGCCACAACCCCTTCGTCAACAAGGCCAAGGAGATCATCGAGTCCGGCGAGCTGGGCAAGCTCACCGTGTCGAGCTTCCACTACATGATCTATAAGAATGACGAGTATTTCGATGTCGAGTGGCGCCGCAAGAAGGGTGCCGGCCCGATCCTGGTCAACCTGGTGCACGACGTCGACCTGCTCCGCTACCTGCTGGGCGAGCCCGTTGCCGTCCAGGGTATGCAGTCCAGCGCCGCCCGCGGTTTTGAGACCGAGGACTCCGCCGTGGTCAACGTCCGTTTTGCCGATGGCGCGCTCGCAAGCATGACCATCTCCGACGCCACCGCCAGCCCCTGGAACTGGGAGGCCACCGCCCGCGAGGACCCGCAGTACCGTCCCTTCGACGCCGACGCCTACTTTATCGGTGGCACCAAGGGCGCCCTGTCGCTGCCCCGCCTGCACCAGTTCTCCTACGACGGCGCCTCCAACTGGCACAAGCCGCTGCAGATGGAGATTCCGGCCGTGGACCCGGCGCTGCCGCACAAGATGCAGCTCAAGCACTTTGTGAAGGTCGTCCGCCGCGAGGTCGAGCCCGTCGTGACCCCCGCCGATAACGTCAAGACGCTCACGCTTCTCAACGCCATCAAGGAGGCCGCCGAGACCGGCCAGCTCGTCGAGCTGTAATGCCTTAAGAGCGGGTCGCGGCAAACTCCCCGCCGAGCGCCTTGGCCCGCCGCCAACAAGCCCCTCTTCTTTGCCCCGCGAGCAGCCTCCTGCCCGCGGGGCATTTTGCTACCTTGCCGACGATTATTCTGGAGCGAGGCTATTTTGCGCCTCAGCTTGGTTCGTTCGTCACGAAATGGGCCTATCTACTACGTTTAACCGATCACCCTCAAGCATGCCGAATTTCGCGAGATAAAAACCGCAGGTAAACGGCTTGCCGACTTTCGGAAAACCCAGGTATGGTCAGCCCCTACGGGTAAAACGTAGTAGATAGGCCGTTTTCGTGGCGCGGCCCCAAAACAGCCTTTTGGGACGGGTGGTATCCTTGGTAGCCCTGTGTTGCAAACGCACCTTAAACGCAAGGAGTCCCATGGATCTTATCGCCCAGCTCGCCCGCGAGCTCAACCTTAAGGCCGCCAACATCGAGGCGGCCGTCAAACTCATCGACGAGGGCAACACCATCCCCTTTATCTCGCGCTACCGCAAGGAAGCCACGGGCGGCATGGACGACGTCGCCCTGCGCGCGCTCGACGAGCGCCTGTCCTACCTGCGCAATCTTGAGCAGCGCAAAGAGGACGTCATTCTGCTCATCGACGCCCAGGGCAAGCTCACGCCCGAACTCGAACAGCAGATTCGCGAGGCCACGCAGCTCCAGCGTGTCGAGGACCTCTACAAGCCCTACCGCAAAAAGCGCATGACCCGCGCGCAAAAGGCCCGCGAGGCCGGCCTGGAGCCGCTCGCCAACATGATCATCATGCAGGCCTCGGCCAAGGGCAGCGCACTCGACGCCGCCGCGGCATACGTCAACGAGGAGGCCGGCTTCGACACGCCCGAGAAGGCGCTCGCCGGCGCCGCCGACATCGTGGCCGAGACGGTAGCCGAAGATCCCGAGAACGTCGCCGACCTGCGCGCCTTTACGCAAAACACCGCCGACATCGTCGTCGAGGCCACCGACCCCGCCGAAAAGACTCCCTACGAGCCCTACTACAACTTTGACGAGCCGCTGCGCCGTATACCCAACCACCGCGTGCTGGCTATCGACCGCGGTGAGCGCGAGGGCAAACTCCGCGTGCACGTGAACGTCGACGGTGCTGTCGCCACGGCGCGCCTCGGCAGCCGTTGGCCCCGCCGCCAAGGCGTGTTCGCGCCCGTCTTTGACGCCGCTATCGCCGACGGCTACAAGCGCCTCATGGCCCCCTCGCTGGAGCGCGAGGCCCGTGCCAAGCTCACCGTCCGCGCCCAGACCGAGGCCATCAACGTCTTTGCCAAGAATCTCGAAGGCTTGCTCTCAGCACGCCCCGTGCGCGGCGCCCGCGTGCTCGCGCTCGACCCGGGCTACCGCACCGGCTGCAAGGTCGCCGTCATGGACGAGACCGGCAAGCTACTCGACCACGGCGTGGTCTACCCCACCAAGCCGCGCCATGACGTCGCCGGCACCAAACGCGAGCTCGCCCGCCTCGTCAAAAAGGACGGTGTCAACACCGTCGTCATCGGCAACGGCACCGCCAGCCGCGAGACCGAGGAAGTCGTCTCGGAGTTCATTGCCGAGCAGGCGCCTGGGCTGCGATACACCATCGTCAACGAGGCCGGCGCGTCGGTGTACTCCGCCTCCGAGCTCGCGAGCCAGGAGTATCCCGACCTGGACGTCACCGTGCGCGGCGCCATGAGCCTGGGCCGCCGCCTGCAGGACCCACTGGCAGAGCTCGTCAAGATTCCGCCCCAGTCCATCGGCGTGGGCCAGTACCAGCACGACCTTGACCAGGCCGAGCTTTCGCGCACCCTGGGCCACGTGGTGGAAGACGTCGTCAACCGTGTGGGCGTCGACGTCAACACCGCGAGCGCGAGCCTGCTGGGATACGTATCGGGCATCACGCCGAGCGTGGCCAAGAACATCGTGGCCTACCGCGAGGAAAACGGCGCCTTTACCGATCGCCGCCAGCTTAAGAAGGTCCCCAAGTTGGGGCCCAAGGCATATCTCAACGCCGCGGGCTTCCTGCGCATCAGCGGCGGCAAGAACCCGCTCGACGCGACAAGTGTCCACCCCGAAAGCTACGAGGTGGCCACATCCGTCTTGGAGCGCGCAGGCGTTAAAGCCAGCGAGCTCAGCCGCGGCGGCGTGCGCGACATCGAGCGCCGTCTGGGAAGCATCTCGACGCTGGCACGCGACCTGGACTGCGGCACCCTCACGCTCATCGACATCGTCAACGAGCTCAAGAAGCCCGGCCGCGACCCGCGCGACGACGCACCCGAGGTGGTCTTTAGCCGCTCAGCGCTTTCCATCGATGACCTGGAACCCGGCATGGAGCTCAAGGGCACGGTGCGCAACGTCGTCGACTTTGGCGCCTTCGTCGACGTGGGCGTGCACCAGGACGGCCTCGTGCACATCTCCAAGCTGGCCAACCGCTTTGTCAAGCACCCGAGCGACGTGGTGCGCGTCGGCGACACGGTAAAGGTGTGGGTTGAGAAGGTCGACCGCGACCGCAAAAAGATCTCCCTCACCATGGTGCAGGGGAAGTAAACCGCCAAAGCAAGGGTGCCCCCTGCAGCGACGTGCAAAATCGCGAGTATTCTGCAAATTCCGCCGTTCCGAACGCCCCACAGGGGCAATAAAGTCAAAAACAGCCCCCGTTTTAGCGTCGTCAGAGCCAAAACGGGGGCTGTTCCGTGCTTTATCTAGCTGGTAAAAGCCTTTACCTTGCTGAATACTCTCGATTTTGCACGTCGCAGGCGGGGGTACCTTTGTCCACGGCAGGATATGGAAGCCAAACACCAACCTACTAGCAAGTTCGTGTCGGCAGCCCCGGCCTTTCCTTTGCCTAGCGCGACCCTCGCGAAGCGCGTGAGCGATAGGGAAAGGAAAGGCCGGGGCGAACAACCCTCGGCGCAGCCAGCGTTCGCGTTACGGCAGGATATGGAAGCCGAGCGAGGCGATATCCTTGGCAAAGCCGCGCACGGTGTCGAGCGAGACCTCGTAGGGGTCACGGCCGATGTTCTTGCGCTTGGCCAGGATGCTGTTGGGCACCGTGATGATCTGGCAACCGCAGGCTTCGGCCTGGTAAATGTTGATGAGCTCGCGCGTGGACGCCCACAGGACCTCGCAGTTGGGCTTGGCGGCGGCCTTCTTGACCGACTCCGTCATAAACGGAATGGGGTCGACGCCGGTATCGGCGATACGGCCGGCAAAGAGCGAGATGATGGACGGCGTCTCGGCATCAACAGCCTCGACCATCTCATCGACCTGCTCGGGCGTAAAGATGGTGGTGACGTTGACCTTGATGCCGTCAGCCGAAAGCCTGCGGACCAGCTCGGCGGTGGACTCGCCCTTGGTGGTCACGCATGGAATCTTGACGTAGACGTTCTCGGCCCAGGTAGCGATCTCGCGAGCCTCGACCTCCATGGTCTCGACGTCGTCGGCAAAGACCTCAAACGAGACGGACACATCGGTGATGTGGGTCAAGACCTCCTTGGCAAACGCGCGATAATCCGTCACGCCGCCCTTCTTCATAAGGGACGGGTTGGTCGTGAAACCCTGAACGTTGCCGTTCTCGTACATGTCGAGCATGCCTTCGAGGTTTGCACCGTCAGCGAACACCTTGATTGCCATCTGCCTGATTCCTTTCGTTAGCATACGGCCGATAAACTGCTAAACACTTTACCTACGTTTATCAAGGCGTGAACTGCGGTTTTTTATCTTCTCGGCGAACGGTATAAACACCTCAGTGTTTGGATTGATAAATCGATTGAGCATGCAAAAGCAAAGAGTCGCAGTTTGAGCAAACGTCAGAACGCGGGATTCATTAGATGAGGCCGAAATGCTGCATCGCTGTGACGGTGCCGTCGTGTGCGACATCGTCGGTCACGTAGTCGGCGACCGCCTTGACCTCGGGCATGGCGTTGCCCATGGCGACGGCTGTCTCGACGGCAGCGAGCATGCCCAGGTCGTTGCCCGAATCACCAAAGCCAAAGGTGCGCGCATTTCCCTCGCGGCCCAGATACGCCAGTGCTCGCGCCACGCCCACGCCTTTGTCAATGCCCCTGGGGCTCAGCTCGCGATTCTGACCACCGGTATTGCACAGCTCAAACTCGCGATTGATAAAGCCGTCATCGTTGGCTACGCGAGCCAAACTGGGCGCAGTGAGGCCTACCTTGCCCACGCGCAGACTGCCGTCGACGCGCATCTCCTCGGTGCTGTGCGCCACAGAAGTGCCGATCAGAGACGACTGCTCAACACCCGCGGGTTCCAGGGCAAAAGTAGCCACGTTGGTCTCGAAAAAGGCCTCAATCCCTGCCGCGGCCATACGGCGTGCAAGCTCCTCGATAACGTCCTCGCCAAAGCAGTCCTCGTGTACCACGCGTCCCTCGACCTCGAGCGTGGCGCCTGCCATGGCAACGATGCCCGCGGGATCGAGCGCACGCAAGCTGTCCGCGATGAGCCACAGGGGACGACCCGTGCAGATAAATGCCTGGTGTCCCGCGTCGCGCAGACGATGAAACGCCTCGACGACCGTCTGCGAGGGGTGAACCGCCGAAAAGTCCTTGTCGGTCATGTTGTCGGGATCGAACGACGTCAGCGTGCCGTCCACGTCAAAAAAGAGCACGGCGGAATCGGGGCACGCATCAATCATATGGGTTCCTTTCGGGGGCGAGAGTAAACGAAGTATCCATCATATAATGGAGCGACGCAACCAGAGAGGTCACCCATGGAATTTTACGCAAGCTGCCCCGAGGGCTTTGAGTCCGCACTCGCCGATGAGCTTAAACGCCTCGGGCTTTCGCATGTTCGCCGGCTGAAGGGCCGCGCTACATTTGAGGGCGAGCTCGAAGAAGGCTACCGCGCCTGTCTGTGGTCGCGCCTGGCGAGCCGTGTGTTCGTGGTACTCGGGCGCTTTGAGGCGCAGGATGCCGATGAACTGTACGATAGCGTTTACGACATCGCCTGGGAGACCATCATCCGCCCCGGCGCCACCATCGCCATCACCGCCCGCGGCGTGACCGAGCAGCTGCGCAACACGCGCTTCTCGGCCCTGCGCGCCAAAGACGCGCTGTGCGACCGTCTGGCCGAGACCACGGGCCGTCGCGCCGACGTCGATGCCGCCGACCCCGATGTTCACCTGTTGCTTTCGCTGCGTCAGCGCCGCGCGAGCATCAGCCTGGACCTTTCGGGCGACCCGCTGTTCAAGCGTCTGCCGCCCGCTGCGACTCGTGCCGGCGAGGGCGCACACGTGTTGCGCCCCGACTACGCCGCCCTGGTGCTGGCGCAGGTCGGCTGGACCGCACTATGCGAGCGCGAGCTGACGGCCGACGATTACGAAAACGAAGCCCTTCCCACGCTGATCGATGCCTCGTGCGCCGGCGGCGGTCTGCTGCTGGAGGCCGTGAACATTCTGACCGACCGCGCCCCGGGCGCCGCACGCGAGCGCTGGGGCTTTGAGGGCTGGCAGCTGCACGACGCTGTCCTGTGGGAGCAGCTGCTTGCCGAGGCGCGCGAGCGCGAGGCGGCAGCGCGCGAGCGCCAGGCGCGCATCGTGGCCGTAGACATCGACCCCGCCGCCCGCAAGACTGCCGAGCGCATGGTCAAGTGCGCCGGCTACAAGCGTTTTGTCGACTTTTGTGCCGCCAAGCCCGCCACCGTGCTGGACCATGCGGGCGCCGTCGCCGGTGCCGCCCTGGTCGCGGACACGACCGAGACCCCGCTTTCGCTCATGCACGATGCCATGACGCTCATCGGCGAGCTGCGCCGCGCCCCCGAGCTCGCTTCGGCGCCGGTCGCCGCTCTCACCCGCGACGGCTTGCTGGCCCGCGCGCTCCACGCCGAGCCCGAGCGCTCGATCGCCGTCATTCCCAATAACGAGGAGGCGGCTCTTGAGGTTTGGCCCTCACTCGACCACGCCGCTGCAGCGTTTGAGGCTGCGACCAGCGCGGATGCCGAGGCCGAGGTTGCGGATGCCAACGAAGCCAACGACGAAGCCGCCGCTTCCTCCATGCCCGAACCTGCCGCCACGCTCGACTTGGGCGACGGCAAGCCGCTGCCCGTGCTCATCCCGGAGTCCGAGCAGTTCGCCAACCGCCTGCGCAAGAATGCCCGTCTGCGCCGCAAGTGGGCCAAGCGCGAGGGCGTGAGCTGCTATCGCGTCTACGATGCCGACCTGCCCGACTACTCCGCTGCCATCGACCTGTACGAGGGTTGCCCGCAGACGCCGGGCCGCTGGCTCGTCATCGCCGAATACGCCGCGCCCAAGACCATCGATCCCGCGCTGGCCCAGGCCCGCATGCTCGACATCTTGGCCATCGCGCCGCGCATCCTTGATGTTCCGGCCGAGCATGTGCACGCCAAGGCCCGCATGCGTTCGCGCGGCGGCTCGCAGTACGGCAAGCAGGGCGCCGGCAAGGGCGGATCGGGCGAGCGCGCCAACATCGCGCGCCGGCGTCTGCCGCTCATCGAAGAAGGCGGGCTCACCTTTGCCGTCAACTTTGACGACTACCTGGATGTGGGCATCTTCCTGGATCACCGCGTCACCCGCAACCTGGTGCGCGAACACGCCAAACAGGCACGCCGCTTCCTCAATCTGTTCGCCTATACCGGCACCGCCACCTGCTATGCGGCCGACGGCGGCGTCGAGGAAACCGTGACAGTCGACCTTTCCAACACCTACCTGGACTGGGCCGAGCGCAACATGCGCCAGAACGGCTTTGTGGGGCCTCAGCATCATTTTGTGCGCGACGACGTGCTCGCCTGGATTCGCGACCAGCGCCAGACGCGCAACCGCTGGGACCTGATCTTTGTCGACCCGCCCACGTTTTCGAACTCGTCCAAGATGGGCCGCCGCACCTGGGATGTCCAGCGCGACCATGTTGAGCTTTTGGCCGGCGTATCGCGTCTGCTCGCGCAGGGCGGCCATGCCATCTTTAGCTGCAACCTGCGCGGCTTCCGCCCCGAGACGCGCAAACTCGCGCGCGCGGGCGTGGTGCTGGAGGACATTACGGCACAGACCATCCCCGAGGACTTCGCGCGCAACCAGAAGGTGCATCACTGCTACATCGTGCGCCGCCTGCCCATCGAGGACGCCATGGCAGAGGTCGGCTTTAGCGCCGAGGAAATTGCCGAGCGCGTCGAGGAACTGCGCAACTCCGAGGCCCGCAAGCCCCGTGCGGCAGCACCCGCGCACGCGCAGGCCGGCAACGGCAAGTCCAACTTTGCCGGCAAACCCTCCCCCGCCGGCAAGCCCAAAAAGAAGAAGTTCTACGCCAGCAAGCCCAAGGGCAAATAACAAAGTTGCGGTGGAATAGTTCTTAAAAATGCCTGGCAAAGGCCTAAACAGGAACTATTTCACCGCAACTCATATTGGGATGGTGGTTGGCAATCTAGCCTTGGGTGACCAGGCGATAGCCGATACCCACGTGCGTTTGGATATAGCGCGGATGCGCGGGATCGGACTCGATCTTCTTACGCAACGTGCCCATAAAGACACGCAGGCTCGCCAGGTCGCTCTTGGTCGCCGTGCCCCAAATCTCGTGCAGGATAAACTGGTGCGTCAGTACCTTGTCGGCGTTATGCGCCAGCAGGCACAGGAGCTTATACTCGATCGGCGTCAGATGCAGTTCCTCGCCATCCATCGTGGCGATGCCGGCATCAAAATCGATATGCAGCTCACCGGTATCGAACGAGCCCTCGGAGACAACGCCGCCCGTCTGCGCATACGAAAGGCGCCTGAGCGTCGTGCGAATGCGCGCGAGCAGCTCCTCGACCGAAAACGGCTTGGTCAGGTAGTCGTCGGCACCGGCATCGAGCGCGCGGATTTTGTCCGCGTCCTCGCTGCGCGCCGAGACCACGATGATCGGCATGCCCGACCACGTGCGCACCGACTCCACCACCTTGACGCCGTCCATATCGGGCAGGCCCAGATCGAGCAGCACAATGCTCGGTGCCTGCGATGAGGCGGCGGCGATGGCGGCATGGGCGGTCTCCACAGCCATATGGCGCAAGCCGTGCGCCTCGAGCGCGGCAACAATAAGATTGCGAACGGCGGGGTCGTCCTCAACGACCAAGATGAGCGGTTTTACGGCAGAGTTCGGCACAGCGTTACTCCTTATCAAACGAAACGTCGGCGGCGGGAAGCTCAATCGTAAAGACCGAGCCGTGCGGGTCCGCCGCGGCAACCTCTATGCTACCGCCATGCGCCAACGCAATGGAGCGGCAGAGCGAAAGACCCAGGCCCACGCTGCGATGGCTGTCGGCAAGACCGTGGTTGGCGGTGTAGAACGACTCGAAGATCCGTTCGCGATCCTCGGATGCGATGCCCGGACCATCATCGGCCACCGAGCACGCCACGCGTCCATCGTCGACGCTAATCGAAATCATGATATGCGAGCCCGCGGGCGTATAGGTGATGGCGTTGTTCACCAGATTGACCACCAGCTGCACCATCAGGCGTGCATCGACGTTGACGAGCGCCGGCTCATCGCACGCCACCACCTTAAGGTCGTGCTCGCGCACGGCCGGATTTACGTGGCGCAGTGCCTCCTCGACGATATCGTCCATGAGCTCGAGCGTGGTCGACAGGCGCATACCGCCGCCCTCGAGCTTGGTGATGGCGAGCAGATTCTCGACGGTGGCGTTGAGCCACAGCGCATCCGAGCGAATGGATAGAAGCAGGCCGCGGCGCGTCTGGGCATCGAGCACCGCGGTGCCGGTCGAGCCCTGATCGAGCAGCACGTCGGCATTACCCGAAATACTGGTAAGCGGCGTGCGCAGATCATGCGAGATGGAGCGCAGCAGGTTGGCGCGCAGCTGTTCGTTTTTGGCGAGCACCGCCGCTTCCTCGCGGGCCTCCATGGCGCGGGCGCGGTCGAGCGCCAGCTCGCCTTCGCTCACGATGGCATCGGCAAGCGTCCGCTCCTCATGCGTCAGCACGTCGGGCTCGGCAACGATAGCCAGCACGCCCACCACCGAGGCGGGGTCGCCCGAACGGACGAAGCCGTCGCCCGTGCGAACCGTCAGGTAGATGCCATAAAACGCCGAGCCGCCATAGGTTGCATCGAGCGGCGTTCCCACATAGGCGGACGCCGAGAGCCGCGGCGGCATCTGCGGCGCCAGTTCATGCACCGGCGCGGCATCGCCCACGGCCGTGTATGTCGCACGCGGCAGCAGGTCATCGCCCTCGGCGTCGGCGCTGTAGCACACGACCGGACAGCCCGAAAGACGCGCCAGCTGCGTTGCCATGGCATGGACAATCTGCTGCTGATCGGCGCACCGCTGCAGCATGCGGTTGGTCTCGAGCACCATATGCGTGCGGCGGTCGCTGGCGGCAGCCTGTGCCAAGGCGCGGCGCAGGGCCAACGCAATCGAGCTCGACACAAGCGAGACCACGAACATGATGAAGAACATGCCGGGATAGACACGGTCGATAAACGACAGCGAGCAGCGCGGGTCGACAAACAAGAAGTTGTAGAGCGCCACGGCGACAGCCGAGCTCAGCAGGCAATACAGGCGACTCCAGGTAAAGAATGCGCACAGCTGAACGGCGAACACATAGACGATCATGATGCTCGGCGCGAGACCCGGATGGTCGAGTAGCGCGCCCACAATCGTCGCCGCGACCAGCAGCCCCGCCGATACGCAGGCGTCATACAGAGGAGTGCGGCGCGTCAGCGTTGTGCGCCGCCACCAAAAGCTATCGGCAATATCGCCGTCCGTACGGACGTCCATCAGCGCCCCGCCCCTCTCTCAAAAACAAAAACCACCACAAAGGGACAGGCACCTTTGTGGTGGTTTCCCTTGTGGTGGTTCCAAGTGTATAGCCTTTGCAACCTGCGGTCGTTAGACAAACAACACGTGCGCGAGCAGCGCGCAAACGCACGCCGCGACAAGCAGCGTCACCACGATCGAGATCACGCGGTCGGCCATGTCCATGTTGGCGCGATTCGTAAAGAACCGATCTTCGGCGGCGTCGACGCGCGCCTCACGCACCAGCTCGGTCGCAAAATCGCAACCGTCAAGCACCTTTGCATCCATGGTTTCCTCCCAGGACTCAATCCCCGTCAATACAAGCCCGCCCGTTCGCAGACAAACCTCGAGCGTCGACTACGGCCGCTCGTTGGGAGCCAGGCGCTGCATCTTGTTCACGGCCTTGAACTTGGTGAACAGCGGCACGTACTCAAAGCTCACGTTGGAGTTCTCCAGGCCGTACCAACGCGCAGGCGTGCCGGCGGCGCGGCGGATGATGTACTTGAGCGTGATGGCCGTACGTTCGCTCGGCTCCACATCGCTTTCGGGCGCCAGAAGCTTACGGATCAGGACGAACTTGAACGTGCCGATGTTGCCCGGATCCTTGTAGACCGAGTAGTCATGCGTCTGCGGCGGCAGCTCGCCAGTGGCGGCCAGGTCCTGAACAACCTGACGCAAGTAGGCATTGACGCGCTGGTTAATCTTGTAGCCCAGGTACAGATGCACGCGGAACACGTAGTCGGTGCCGAACGTCTCGACCGAATAGGCAAAGGTATGCGGCTCGTCCATGGTCTCGACATTCACGAACCACCAGGCGCGAGCGCGCTTGGGATGCTTGTCCAAGATCGAGTAGACGATATCACGGTCGATGTAGTCGGTATGGGTGTCCTTGGTCAGGTACACGATGTTGTCGCTCAGGCGCTCGTAACGGTCGTCGTCGCGCAGGCGCTTGAGCTGCGGCAAGTAACTGCGCAGCGGCAGCAGCGTAAACTGGCGCTGCTCGACCGCCGTGCCGTTGTACCAGCACACCATAATGCCCATGATGAGTGCAGCCATGAGGATGGTGAAGTAGCCGCCGTGGAAGAACTTGGTGAGCGAGCTCACGAAGAAGAAGCCTTCGAGCAAAAGGAAGAAGGCCGCGAAGATCCACGGAGCAACCTTGAGCTTGCGCTCCTCGTGCAGGTAGAAGAAGAGCAGCAGCGTGGTGCACATCATAGTCAGCGTAATGGCAAGGCCGTAGGCGGCTTCCATATGCGCCGAGTTCTGGAACAGCAGCACCACGATAACGCAGCCGACGAGCATGACGTTGTTGACCATGGGGATGTAGAGCTGGCCCTTGGTCTCGGCAGGGTAGAAGACCTGCATGTGCGGCATGAGGTCCAGGCGACTGGCCTCGGACACCAGCGAAAACGCGCCGGTAATGAGCGCCTGCGAGGCAATGATGGCCGCGACGGTGGAAAGGCCGACGGCAAACGGGCGCAAGCCCGGGGCGAGCATCTGGTAGAACGGGTTAAGGTCAGCAATGCCCATGAGCTCGGGGTTGGCAGCGTTGTTGATAAGCCAAGCGCCCTGGCCCATATAGGACAGCAGTAAGCAGCACTTAACGAACGGCCAGGTGGCGTAGATGTTGCCGCGGCCGACGTGGCCCATGTCGGAGTAGAGCGCCTCGGCACCGGTGGTGGCGAGGAAGCAGCTGCCCAGAATCATGATGCCCGCGTGGTTGTTGGGGCTCAGCAAAAAAGCGATGCCGCGCACCGGGTTGAGGCACAGCAGCACGGCGGGGTGCTGGAAGACAAAGAACAGACCCGTGCCGCCCAGGAACAGGAACCACAGCGTCATGATGGGGCCAAAGGCGTGACCGATCTTGGCCGTACCGATGCGCTGTACCAAGAAGAGCACGATGATGATGGCGAGCGTGATGGCGACGACGCGGCCCTGGTCATCACCCAGCACGGCATGGACCGCTGGGATGGTACGCAGGCCCTCGATGGCCGTGGTAACGGTAACGGCCGGCGTCAGGATGCCGTCGGCGAGGAGCGCCGCACCACCCAGCATGGCGGGGATGATAAGCCACTTGCCGCAGCGCTTGACCAGGCTGTACAGGGCAAAGATGCCGCCCTCACCATGGTTATCGGCGCGCAGCGAGATGAGCACATACTTGATGGTGGTCAGCAGCGTGACCGTCCACACGACAAGGGAGAGCGCGCCAAGCACGAACTCCTCCGTGACGCTTCCGATGCCGCCGTTGCCGGCAACGAGCGCCTTGGTTACATACATAGGGCTGGTGCCGATATCGCCGTACACCACGCCCAGCGTGACGAGCATCGCCGAGATGCTCACAGGAATCGCAGCGTGCGAGGCTGCCTCCTTGGCCTTTTGTTCCATAAGCCGGTTTCCTCCCAACTTTAATGTTCGAAGGGATTATAGGCAATCGGCCCATGTTTTAATGCACTGTTTTCCCAGCTAGATAAACATTTATACGGCCTTTATGCCATCTCGCGATATGGAATGTGACAAAGGGACTGTCCCTTTGTCACATTCGTCATTTTCCGAGCCAGTTTTTGAACCACCACTCCATGGAGCGGCTCATCTCGGCCATAAAGGGGCTCGTGTGCTTGCGGGTGTAGATATCCACGACGCGCTCCCCCACCTCGCGGGCATGCGGGCGAAACATCGTGTCCATCTCGGCCACCTGCGCGTCCATGGTCGCGGCGTCGGCTCGGCAGTAGTGCTCCTCGTGCACCAGGTTCACCACGGGATGCGCAATGGCCGGGCGCTCCTTACGGGGCGTGCCGATGATGAGCATCGACAGCGGCATGGTATAGGGCGGCAGATCGAGCAGCTCGGCAACTTCCTCGGCATTCTCGACGATATCACCGATATAGCAGCTCCCCAGGCCCAGGGCCTCGGCGGCAACCACGGCGTTTTGCGCGGCGATCACGGCGTCCTGAGCTGCGATGGCAAAGTCGCCCAGACCCGGCGCGCGGCGGGGCGCCTTGCCCGTGCGCTCGACAAACTCGGGCTCAAAGCAGCCCACGTGCTCAAACAGATCGATCCACTTGGCATAATCGACCACAAATATAAGTGCCCAGGGCGCCTTGGCGATCATGGGCTGGTGGTCGCACAGGTCGGCCAGGCGGTCGAGCGTTGCCTGCTCGCGAATGCTCACGATGGAATACATCATCATGGCGCCCGCCGACGGCGCGCGACTCGCCGCATGCAAAATCGCCGCACGCTGCTCGTCGGTCACCGCCACGGGACGGTCGTCGTCATCACGCGCGAAGGCACGCGTGGAGGAACGGTGCTCCAACGTGTCCAGCACCGCATTGCCCGTCGTCTCGACCGGATAGCCGCACGCATCCACAACCTTGGTGCAAACCTGCTCGTTCATCGCCTCATCCTCGCTAATTCTTTAAGAAGCCTTTACGTTTCCGTGTAATTCCCGTCCATTATCGCGCAGGTCGCCACTACATTGCGCCACACCGCCACACGTGCGCGTTAATATGGCTGGTTGTTGTGCGCAGCCACCAATTGCAGCGCATATCTTGGTAACAATCGGGTAAACCCCCGCTTTCGTAGGTTTTAGTTTGTGAGGAGTCTCAGCATGTTCGCTGCCGCCATCTCGCTCGTCGGTCTTGCGGCGACCGTCTACCTTGTCTTGCGCGAGGCCAAGGCCATTCGCGCTCAGTCGGGCACCGTTGCCAAAAGCGCTCTTGGATGGAGCGTCGCCTTCGGCCTTTTCCAGGTCTTTTTGACCATTTGGGGCGCCGTGGGCCTCGTCGCCCAAAACGAGCCGCTCGCCTTTGTGATGCTCATCCTGACCAATGCCATTCTCACCGGTTGCGCCTGGGCCAGCATCGCCCGCGACCGCATCGCCCCGCGCGTCTTTGCATTCGCCGAGCCCGACGCCCCCGCCCCCACCGGCAAGCTCGCCCGCCTGCGCGGCGCCTTTGTGGGCAAACCGCTCGTCGCCGCCGTCTTGTGCCTGCTGCTCGCCGGCGTCTTTGCGCTGCTTGGCATGGAGGTCTCGTCCAACCACGACTTTACCTGGGTCTACCCCCTGTGCATCCTGCTCGAGTGGGCCATCATCACCACGCTCATGGTCGGCCTGTTCTTCCTAATCCAGCGCCACGGCGCAGCTCCCGCGGTCCTGGCCTTTGCCCTCTTTGTCCTGGGCATTGCCGAGTTCTTCGTTATCACGTTTAAATCCATGCCCATCCAGCCGGGCGACCTTTCGGCCATCTCCACCGCCGCCGCGGTCGCCGGCAACGGCTACACCTTCTCGATCTCGCTGTTCTGTGTGCTGTCCATGGGCTTTACCGCCATCGCCATGCTGCTATGCGAGTACGCCGGCCTGGTGGCGCCTCACCGTCAGAAGGGTGCCGCCAACGCCAAGCGCATGCTGCTCACCAACCTGCTCGTCGCCGTACTGTGCCTGGGCGGCGTGACCGCGCACGTCACCCTCATCGACTACTACAACACCCTCGGCATCACCGTCTACACCTGGCGCCCGCTCGAGAGCTACTGGCGCGAGGGCTACCTGCCTGCCTTTATTAGTGCGGCGCAGTCCATCAAGCCGCCCAAACCCGCCGACTACTCCGTCGACGATGCCAAGGCCACGCTCAAAAAGTACGCCAAGGCCTACGACAAGTCCGACGCCGCCAAGAGTGACGAGCGCACCGCCGCAAAGGAGCAGTTCGACAGCGAAAAGCCTACGGTCATCGCCATCATGAACGAGACCTTCTCGGACCTGTCGATCTATCAGAACATGCGCGCCGGCTACGAGGGCCCGCAGTACTTTAAGAACCTGTCCAACTGCCTCAGCCGCGGCAAGCTCTACGTGAGCGCCTACGGCGGCGGCACCGCCAATACCGAGTTTGAGTTTATGACCGGCAACTCCATGGCCAACCTGGGCTCGGGCGTGTATCCGTACACCATCTACAACATGGAGACGACCGGGAACCTGGCAGAGCAGTTCAAGTCGCTCGGATATTCCACCACGGCCATGCACCCCAACCACGCCACCAACTGGAACCGCGAAAACGTCTATAAGGACTTTGGCTTTGACCAGTTCCTGTCCATCAACGATTTCCAGGGCGCCGATACCCTGCGCGGGATGGTGACCGACCAGGCTACCTACGACAAGATTCTTGAGCTGCTCGACCAGAACGCCGATCCTCAGTTTATCTTCGACGTGACCATGCAGAACCACTCGGGCTACGACACGGGCCTGCTTCCGGTCGACAAGCAGATGCATCTCAACATCGATACGACCGACCTGGACACCAAGACCGTCGAGGACGGCACGCTCTCCGATGTCGACGAGTATGTCTCGTGCATCGAGCAGTCCGACCAGGCACTTCGCTACTTCCTAAACGCCTTGAGCAAGCTCGACCGCAAGGTAGTCGTGGTGTTCTGGGGCGATCACCAGCCGTTCTTCCCGTCCAAGTTCAATGACAAGTGGTTTACCGGCGAGGACGACGCTACGCACCAGGAACGCCTGTGGCAGACCGACTACATCATATGGGCCAACTACGACGTTGCCGGCTGCGACCAGACGAGTGAGGTCGACGACCTGTCCACCAACTACCTGTCCATGCAGCTTATGCAGCTGATCGGCGCACCGCTGACCGACTACCAGAAGGCGCACATGACGCTGCGCGAGTCGCTGCCCGCCATCAACTCGGTGGGCTACGAGGACGCCAGCCTGCGCTGGGCGCTCTCCTCCAACGTCACCGGTGACGACGCCGAAGCCGCGGCTGCCACCAAGGCGCGCGAGGATTACGCCAAGATGCAGTACTACGAGATGTTCCGCGACGGCAAGAACGTGTACACCGAGCACTTCCAGACCGAGGCCAACGAGACCGACCCCAACCTGGCGCCGGGTACGACCAAGATCAAGTAGCGGCGCGTCTTAACTGGTTCGTCTGCCCGGCGGCGCGGAATGTAAGGTTCCCTGCTCGGACAGTCCTGCGCAAGACGAAGGCCACGTTATGTGGCCTTCTTTGTTTGCGGAAAGTGTGTCCCGGAATTCTTGTCTGGAATGGGATGCAGTTTCCGCTTGGGACCCGATTGGGAAAGTGTGTCCCACTATTCAGCTGGATTCCGGGATGTATTTTCCGGTTGAGGCTCGTTGGGAAAGTGCGTCCCACTTTGGGGGCTGATTCTGGGACGTGGTTTCCGGTTGGCTCTCATTGGGAAAGTTCATCCCATTTCTCGGCCTAATTATGGGACGCAGTTTCCCGTTGAGGACCCTTTGGGAAAGTGCGTCCCGGTCTGGGCGCTCAAACTGGGATGGATTTTCCGGATGAGGGCTTGACGGAAAATGTGTCCCGTTCCGGGCGCTAATTGTGGGATGCAGTTTCCGCTTGCGGAGTCTCCACTCAACAGAAAACCCGGGTGGCCTGTTTTTTGGCTACCCGGGTTTTTGGGTTGTCGATATGTTCGACTGGCTACTAGTGGGTCTTGCGGCGCTTGATCAGCATGATGAGGGCTATCACTACGAACGTTGCTCCCGCTGCTGCTGCGGTGGCGACTAGGGCGAATGTTTGGTCGCCGGTGTTTGCGAGGTTCTTCGCTGTGGTCGTAGTCTTGACCTTGGTGTCGATCTTAGCTCCGTTGTCGGACTTGGGCTTGTCCGGGTTCGTCGGGGTCTCAGGAGTCTCGGGGTCCTTTGAGCCTTCGGAATCGGTTGGGCCGGCGGTGTTTACCAGCGTATGGTCCAGGAACTTCTTGGCGCCCGCACTTGCCTGTGAGAACAGGCGGCGCGTGCGGATCGGGGTGGCGTTCACCGTTGTGGGCGCCGTCTCCTCGGCCTCGATATTCACGAGCGTCGTGCCGGTGTCGAGGCCCACGTCGTTGTATCCCACGTGGCAGTAATACTGCGCACCGTCATCGTCTGCGGTCAGGTCAATCTCGAGCTTTGAGGCCGTTCCAGCCGCGAGGTTGCCATCGGCACCCACGAGCTTAAACTCTGTCTCGCCGCGGCCCTTGCGGTACCACATATAGGTCGGTGCCAGCCCTGTTTCGCTATCGTCGGCACCGAGTTGCTTCACATGGCCAATCGCCGAGAGCGTCAGGTGGCTTCCCGCCGCGCGCTCAACCGAAGAGTCGTATCCAAGATCCGACCCCTCCGCAGCATCCGCCGCAGGTCCGCTCACGGTCATCGTCATGCCATCGGGCATGGTCTTGACCGTGATGATTGCCGAGCGAACACCTGTTTCGGTCGTGGATCCATTCTTAACGGCGGCGATGGCGAATCGATACTCCGTATTGGGCTGCAGCCCATCCCACTTGAGCGAGGTCTGCGTGTTGTTGGCAATCTTCCAGCTATTGACGACCGCATCCGCCGCATTGCTCTGCAGCATGCCCACGCCGTAGCTAAAGCCACTCTTGTTTGCGAGTACATCGTCCCAGCTAAACGTAACGCTGGTCGAATCGACGGCGTTTGCCGTAAAGCCCGTCACGGCCGGCGCGTCGGGCATCTCGACGTCCTTAACGTCATAGCCCACGATCCAGAACTGGTCGGTGTCCTTGGTGCCGAGCTTGTCGCCCGAGTCTGCCTCGAACTTGTCGACATCCACCGCGTTGACGCCCAGACGCCACACAAAACCGTACTTGCCCTGCGCGGCCTCGGGCAGGTTGTCGACGGTGCCGCCGTATTCGGTCGATTCACTCGAGGAGTTACCCGTAGTAAAGCCGGCGTTGGCACCAAAGCACAGGCCGCCAAACAACTCGTGCTTTGCGAGCTTCGCGCCCATGACAACGCTGCCGTTCAGCGTCAAGCCGAGCTCGAGCTCCTGCTCCTTGCCCTCCTCGACTTCGATGGTCTGCTCAATGCTCGCCCCCGACTGCGCGACGGCGCCGTTAAACCCATCGTGCGTGTAGGCGCGCGTTACGCCAGGCTTGCCCAGGCCAAAGGAATCCCCAACGGGAGTCTCGCCGTTGAGCGTCGTTTGATAGGTTCCGGGTTCTCCCGACCGGTTGGTCAAAAAGTAGCTGAGCGGCGTCATATTGTGCTGTTTGGCAATGCGGTCATAGGCCTCGACATTAACGACCGAGGTCTGCGCGCCGAGCGACACGGGCGTCGCCATCACGCCCTTGCCACCAGTTTCCTCATTTTCGATCTCATACTCGTAATAGACCATCGGAATCGTGTAGAGCACGGCCTTGTCACCCTCGCCGGCATGCGACTCATAGCTTACGCTTGCGCTGACCGTGCGCTCGCTCCGGTAGTCATAGCATCCCTCGGCGGCAAAATCGACTGAAGCATTCATCGCGACCAGGGGCGGACCGGTCTGCACCTCGACGGCAACGCCCAACTCGGCGCCAATGGTATAGCCCTGGGATGTCCCCGTGCCCTTTTCCTCTCCGTATGACGTGCCGCCCAACACCAGATAGCCGTATGCCTGCTCCAGATCCTCAACATAGGGCGCATCCTGCAGCACGGCAAGCACGCGCGGGTTGGTATAGACCTTGTAGCGGTCCTTGTACGTGATCTTGACGCTGTCGTTGTCGACATCGGGCAGCGCGAGCGAGATAAATGTGCCGTAGGTAGTGCCGCGACGGTTGCTCTCGCTAATCACCTGCTCCTCGCCGCGGCGCACCTTTCCGTTCTCGTCGAGCGAAAAATGCGAGGCGGTCATCCAATAGTAGTCATCGTTCTTGCGCAGGTCCTCGTCGCGGTGCTTGCCCACCACGGCGATAAAGCTCTCGTTATAGCGGTCCGAACCCGAGACGCTGCCCGCCTTGACGTCGCTGATCCACACCTGCTCTATACCCTTGTGGTCATGCTTGTTGCTGCTGTTGTATTGCTGACCGCTCATGCTCATGGTTCCGACCATGGACCCCAAGCCCTGAGCCCCGCTCTGCGCCGTGTTGCAGGCAAAGTCGCGGAACACATCGCCGCCCACGAGCACCTCGTCAACCGCCAGCTGCTCGGACAGGCCGTCAAGGTTGGCAGTGGCAAGGGCAATAGGCGCCAAGGTGCACGGATAGCGCTTATCCTGAGCGCTATCCTTCCATGCGCTGTTGGGCACATGCATCAGCCCATAGGAGGCGAGGAGCCCGTCTCTGTATTCCTTACAATCGGAAAGCTTGAACTCGCCAGACTCCGAGTCAAAATACGCGTAGCGGTACAGCGCGCCGTACAGCCCCTTGCTGCCGTCAGAAGCGCCGTAATCAAAAGCGCTGCGTTGCCAGTCATAGCCCGCAAGAATAAGGCCCGTGACGGTTTCACCCGTCTTCTTTCCTTCTTCATCGTAGGCGGCAAACGTGCCGAACGTCGCATTCGCAGCGACCATGGTCTTGCCGTTCGCGGAGAGGGAGATTGCGCCCGCGTCGCCCAGAGCATCGACATGGACGAGCGCACCCTTGGATGCATCCCACGAAAACAGCTCGCAATGCGTCGACTTATCAATATTCTTCTTGCCGTAGGGTGCCGAGACCACGATGGCGAGGTCATCGCAAAAATCGCGATCGAGGTCGCCGGCCGCTAGCGAAACGACAGGAGCTGACTGAAGCTGCGTCCAGGAGTCGTTCCCGCCCTTGTTGTGCGTGGTGTAGTCCGCGGCGTTACCGGCATCGATCTTGACGACGCTTTGCTTCCAGTTGCCGCCCTCCAAGTCATGCATGTCGACTACAGCCTTGCGCACGCCGTTCTCGTCGACATAGCAGCCCGCGTAGACAAAAAGCTCGTCGACGCCGTCGCCATCGACATCGCCCGCCTCGACATCAAAGACGGCGTCGTGCTCTTGCAGGTAACCGGCATCCAGGTACTTAAAACGGCCTTCGTACATCATATTAGTGTTGACCGTCACCGGCAGGTGTGTGTCGAGAGTGCGCGTACGCCCGTTGCTAAACGAGTAGAGGACCAGCTCAACCTTTCCGGCGTATGACTTGCCGTCAATCGTCGTGGAGGAACTGTCGCCGTAGGCACGGAGCTCGGCAACGCGGCTCTTTTTGCCCGTGCTGGCGTCGCTGCAGAACTCAACACTCGTGGCGTGAATGCCCGAGAAACCGTTGTTGTCGTTGGCGAGTACTGTTGAGGACTCATTGTTGCTTAGGTACGACCAGGTGCCGCCACCGTAGTCGCTATGCTTGTAGAGATCGCTGTTCGTATCGAAGTTGTTGACGTTTTGCCAGAACTTTGCGGCGCCCCACACACTTCCATAGCCATCGGTGAGTTTGCTGCTGCCGCCAATGTCACCGCGCTCGACGTTCTCGAGCTTGTCGCGCAGAGTGTAGCGATTGCCATGGCTACCGTTAGCTGCCATATAGACCTCGCTGCGCGTGGCAAACGTCGTGGGGGTATCAGTGGAATAGGGGCCAACGGTATCGGCCGGAATGTCCTCGCTCGTGCCCAGACCCAGGGCTTGATAATCCTGCTCGGTCATATCGGTGATTGCGGGCGCGTCTGCCGCCTGGGCAACCTGGGGCGTGGCCGTGAAGCAGGCGACGCTCGTGGCGATCAACGCAGCAAGCGCCGCCGTCCCAACAAGCGGGATTTTCGACAGCCTACGGATACGGGGGTGTGGAACGTACATGAGGGACCTCGCTTTATTCGAGTGGAGTGGACTCATTTTTGCAAATGATACATCCGATGCCCGATATCACGTGTCTCATTTTCGCCAACGGCGTGTCTCATTTTTGAGAATCCGAGATGCCGCGGAAATCTTATCCCAGCTCAAAGGCCATTTCTGGGATGTATTTTCCGTCGAGTGCCTCATCGGGAAACTGCATCCCATTTCAAGCGTCGATTCTGGGACGCATTTTCCCCTTAGACCCTCAACCGGAAACCGCATCCCACTTTGAGCGCAAATTCCGGGATGCATTTTCCGCTTGAGCCTCATTGGGAAACGGCGTCCCACTTTGAGGGCTGATTGTGGGATGCATTTTCCGGTTTTGCTCTCATTGGGAAAATGCATCCCGTTTCTTGACCGAATAATGGGACGCAATTTCCCGTTGGAGCGCCTTTGGGAAAGTGTGTCCCACTTCGACCGCCCAGAGTGGGATGCACTTTCCGCAAAGCACCTCAACGGGAAACTACGTCCCATTCCAAAGGCAAATTCTGGGACGGGCTTTCCGAAACCCCATCCATCCGGAAAGCCCGTCCCACTCTGAATACATCCAGCGAACATATGCGAGCGTGTTGTCCAGAACGGCCTCGTCATCGGGGTGATGGAAAATATCGTCCCAGACGCTTGCCATCGTTGCACCCACGAGTGTCAAGAAAAAAGCCTCGAGGATTTTGAGGCTTTCACCATTTGTATTGTTTTGCACCAAGGACCGCGAACGGCGAAGCTACTCTCCCAGCACGGCCTTCTTGGCGGCTGCAGCCATGTTATCCAGATCCTCCTTGGTGGGGTGATCCTTTGCGGCAACCCAGTTGTCGAGCAGCATCTTAAATCGGGCGTTGTCGGGATCTTGCTCGAGCATGGCCTCGTAGCGCTGCTTGACCGCGGGGCCCATCTTGCCCTGGCACATCGCCCAGCCCGCAAGCTCGGCATCCCCAGCCAAATTGGAAGTTACGCGGTCGATAATCTGCTGATAATAGCTCTGGTCGACCCCAAAGCCGCAGGTGCCAAACAGGAACACGCGCTTGCCGTGCAAGGCGGAGAGCAACGCCGCGACCGAAGGCGTGCACGCGCCCTTGTCGCACCAAAAACCGACGAGCACCGTGTCGGCCGTGCAGGCGCCCTGCGCCTCGAGCGCAACCTGATCTGCATCCGCATCATCACTCAACGCCGCGGCATGGACAAACTCAACACCCGCAGCCTGCAGAGCGCGCTTGATCGCGCCCGAAACCATCCTGGTATTACCGCTCTTGCTGTTAACCACCAAAGAGCACGTCATAGTCACGTTGCCTCGTTTCCCCCAAAACTAAAGCCACTAATGCAATTTATTAGATGAATATCTTAGTACTAACGTGACAGATGTAAACCACCGTCTGTCGATTGATTAATTTGCCCCACGGGCTTGCTTACTGGGCGAATTGGCTGCGGTAGAGTTCGGCGTAGAAGCCGCCTGCCGCTAGCAGCTCGTCGTGCGTGCCGCGCTCGATAATCTGGCCGTCGCGCATCACCAAAATGCAGTCGGCGTTGCGGATGGTGCTCAGGCGATGCGCCACGACAAAGCTTGTGCGGCCAGCCATGAGCTCGTCGAATGCCGCCTGCACCTGCAGCTCGGTGCGGGTATCGATGCTCGAGGTCGCCTCGTCCAGCAGCAAAATCGCCGGGTCGGTGAGCATGACGCGTGCGATGCACAGCAGCTGTTTTTGACCCTGGCTAAACGTGCCGCCGTCCTCGCCGATCACCGTATCGTAGCCGCCTGGCAGCTGCACGATAAACTTGTGCGCGTGCGCGCGCTTGGCCGCCTCGACAACCTGTTCGCGCGTGGCATCGGGACAACCGTAGGCGATGTTTTCCGCCACCGTGCCCTCGAACAGCCAAGTGTCCTGCAGCACCATGCCAAAGGCGCGGCGCAGGCTTGCGCGCGTGTAGTCACGCGAGGAACGGCCATCGACCGCAATGCGACCGGCATCGATATCGTAAAAACGCAGTAGCAAATTGATGAGCGTCGTCTTGCCACAGCCCGTAGGACCGACCAGGGCAAAGCGCATGCCGGGCTTAGCCTCGATGCAGATGTCCTGCAGCAGCCTGCGGTCGGGCACGTAGCTAAAGTCCACGTGTTCAAAAGTCACCTCGCCCTGCGGGGCGGCAAGCTCTACAGCGTCCGACGCGTCGGGCTCCTGCTCGCGCGCATCGAACAGCGCAAATATGCGGCGCGCCGAGGCGTACGCGGTCTGGATCTGCGTAATGACGTTGGTGACCTCGTTGAACGGCTTGGTGTACTGGTTGGCGTAGGACAGGAAGATCTGCACGCCGCCCACCGTAAGCGCCGCGGGCACGCCCGTGATCACGCCCACGCAGCCGATCACAGCGACCGCGGCATAGATGATGTTATTGATAAAACGCGTACCGGGGTTGGAGAGCGAACCCATAAACTGCGCGCACTCGCCCGCGGTGTAGAGCTCGGCATTGAGGGCATCGAAGCGCTGCTGAGCGTTGGGGCCATAGGCAAAGGCGTCGACAAGCTTTTGCTCGCCCACATACTCCTCGATATGACCACCGAGCTGCCCTTGAATGCGCTGCTGAGCCGTAAAGCTCTTGTTGGAGAGCTTGGCAATAGCACCGGCAGCAAAGATGGAAAGCGGCGTGACGAGCACCACCACGAGCGTCATGGTCAGGTTAATGGAGAGCATAAACGCGAGCGTGCCCACGATGGTGATAACGCCGGTGAAAAGCTGGGTAAAACCCTGCAGCAGGCCGTCACCCACCTGATCCACGTCGTTGACCACGCGGCTCATAAGGTCGCCGTGGGCATGGCTGTCGATAAAGCTGAGCGGCATACGGCTGAGCTTGTCGCTCGCCTCCACGCGCATGTCGCGCACCGTCTCGTAGGACAGGCGGTTGACGCAGTAGCCCTGTAGCCACTGGAAGGCCGCAGCACCTACGACGACAATCGCGAGCTTGGTAACGAACGGCAGCAGTGCGTCAAAGTCCACCTGCCCGGCGGCAACGATCAGGTCGATGCCCTCGCCAATGAGAATGGGCGTGTAGAGCTGCAGAATCACCGAGACGGCAGCACTCAAAAACGATGCCGCAAACGAGACGCGGTGCGGACGGACATAGCCCAGCAGGCGGCGGGTCACCGCACCCACGGGATAGCGCTCGGGATCGCCGGGCTGGCGCGGACCGTCTCCCAGGTCGTTGAGGCTATCGTTGCCGGACACGTTGGCCGTCATCGTGGCGACCGAACCGGAGGAAGTGTACGGATTCATTTAGCAGCCCTCCTTTGCGCAGACGGATGTGGGGACGGTCGGGGCGCCTGGGGCGGGCGCGGGCGCCGTACTCCCCTGCTGACCCTCGAGCTCCTCGCGGCGCAGCTGCGACTGGCAAATCTCGCGATAGAGCTGGCAGGTCGCGTACAGCTCGTCATGCGTGCCCAGACCCGCAACCGAGCCGTGGTCGAGTACGCAGATCATGTCGGCATCGCGCACGGTCGAGACGCGCTGGCTTACGATGACGGTCGTGAGCGGCAGCCCGCCCTTGGCGGCACCGCGCACACTGCGCTCGCGGATGGCATGGCGAAGCGCCGCGTCGGTCTTAAAGTCGAGCGCCGAGGCAGAATCGTCCATGATCAATATCTGAGGCGAGCCCACCAGGGCGCGCGCGATGGTCAGGCGCTGGCGTTGGCCACCGCTGAAGTTCTTACCGCCCGCCTCGACCGGGGCATCGAGCCCCTGCGGCTTGTTGCGCACGAACTCGCTCGCCTGCGCCATGTCGAGCGCCACCCAGAGCTCCTCGTCGGTCGCAGCCTCGTCGCGCCAGGTCAGGTTGCTGCGGATGGTGCCGCTCACCAGCGACGCGCGCTGTGGAACGGTCGCGACCACACGGCGCAGCTGGTCGAGCGGCCAGGTGCGCACGTCGGCGCCCATCACGCTCACGCTGCCGGTACTCGCATCGTACAGGCGCGGGATGAGCGAGACGAGCGTCGACTTACCGCTGCCCGTGCCGCCGATAATGCCGAGCGTCTTGCCCAGCGGCAGCTCCAGGGTCACATCGTTGACGGCGTTGGCAGCGCCGGCGCCAAACGAGAAGCTCGCATGGCTCAAGCCCAGCGCAGGAACGGGAGCGACATTGCCCGGCTTGGGCAGCGCGACCGGCTGGTTGCCCTCATCGGTGATGCTCGGCACGCAATTGAGCACCTCGTTGATACGTGACGCACTGGCGCTCGCCTTGGTAAAGACCACGACCAGGTTGGCGACGTACACGATGGAGGTCAGGGTCTGCGTCATGTAGTTCACAAACGCCATGACCTGGCCCTGCGTGAGCTCGCCCACGTTGACCTGAATGCCGCCCACCCACAGGATGGCGCACACACCCAGGTTCATCACCAAAAACGTCACGGGGTTGAGAACCGACGAGAGCTTGCCCACCGCGATGGCGGTATTGGCCTGGTCATCGGCGGCTTGGGCAAAACGCTCACGCTCGTGACCCTCGCGCACAAACGCCCGGACCACGCGGGCGCCCGAAAGTCCCTCGCGGCAAATAAGCGCGATGCGATCGAGCTTTGCCTGCAGCTGCTTGTAGTACGGGATGCAGTGCGCCATGACAAACCAAAACACCAGGCCGATGGCGGGCGTGCAGATCAAAAAGATCATGCCGAGCTTAAGGTCGATGGCAAGGGCCGCAACCATGGAGCCCACCGCCAGGAAGGGCCAGCGGATGAGCATGCGCACGCCCAGCGCCATAGCGAGCTGCACCTGGTTGACGTCGTTGGTGATACGCGTGATGAGCGACGGCGTGCCAAAACGGTCGAGTTCGGCATAGCTCAGCTTGTTGATATGCTGATAGAGCGCGCCACGAATGTCGGTGCCCATGCCCTGCGAGGTGAGCGCCGCCATCTTTTGGCAGACGAGCGTAAACGAGATGCCGATCACAGCCATGGCGCCAAGCAGCATACCGTAGTGGACGACGGCGTTGACATCGTGTGCGCCAATACCCTTATCGATCATCTGGGCAATCACCAGCGGCGTCAGCAGGTCAAAGATCACTTCGATCAGCTTACACGCAGGGCCAATCACCATATACCGGCGAAACTTACCACCAAAACGCCTGAGCAGCTCAATCATGTATAGGCGCTCCCTATCATCATCCACATTCAATTCGAACCATGATAGTACCGCCACCCCAAAAGAAGCGTAAACAACTCGTCATTTCTAACGGGATTCAGTTTTCAGAGGGGTATACGCGCGCACCCAGCCAGTGTCGGGTCGACCACTTGGTATACTTGCATTAGTGCTACCAAGTTAGTCGCCGACCCTTGAAATGAGGTGCCGAGATGAACGACATTCTCGCAAGAAGAGCAAGACGAGCAACTGTGGGCATCGCCCTTTCCGCGGCACTTGTCGCGGGAATCGCCCCCGTAACGGCGATCGCTGCAGAAACCAGCGCCCCCACCGGTGCGGCCGTTTCGCAGACGAGCGCCGCCAACGGCAATTCGGGCGCCCCGCAGACAGAAGACGCGGCCGCCGCAAAAGAAAAAGCGTATGCAGCCATGCAGGAAGCGCTCAAAAACCTCGAGGCCGCAAAAAACGCCGCAAGTCCCGAGAAAATTGCGAGATTCAATGATGACATTACCCGTTTTCAAGAGTACCGCGAAAAGATGGCGGCGCAAGCCGCCGAAGGGAGGGAACTCCTTCCCACCATGCAAGCGGACATCGATGCTGCCCAAGCCAAATACGACGGGGCCATCAACCGGGTAAGCGAGCTCCAGGCAGAATTAGAGAAGAAACATGAGATGCTTAAGACACTCGAAGCACTCGGCTACGAGGAGTTTGTCGAAACTACTAAACAGCAAATAAAGCAGTTGCACAGTGAGATCATATCGGCAAAAACGCACGTAAACTATTGCGAAACGGAGCTCCGCGAGTTCCAGTACCGCCTCAGAAGAGAGGAAAGACGAGTTAATGACTGTGAACGTGCTGTAGAGAAATATAAAGCCGATATCGACCGGTTCACAGCCTGGCGAGATGCGCTCCTCGACAATTTGAAAAAAGCGCAAACGGCCTATGACGACGCCTGCAAGGCATACGAAGAGGCAAAGGCCGCGGCAGACAAGGCCGCCTCGCCCGAGATAACGAAACCGACCGAGACAGTGCCTCCCTCCGGCTCGACGCAACCCGCCGAGGCGACACCGCCCGTTGCCTCACCTGCAACCGGCAAAGACGCCCCATCGAGCTCCACCAAGCAGGCGAACACGAGCAGCGGCAAGCAAGCAGATACGACCGCCGGCAAGCTCGCGAACACGGGCGATGCAACGCCGAGCGCAATCGCACTCGCAGCAGTCGCCGCCGCAGGACTCGGAATAACCGCAACGGCCACACGCCGCCTCAAGAACTCAAAATAGCCGCCAGCGGTTATTGCCTTCGCCAATCCACAAGCCCAGAGACAAATAGAGGCCCGTTTCCCCAACCCAGGGAAACGGGCCCCTTTAACTGCAAAAATGCAAGCAACAGCACCGCCGCCTCTTGAACCACGTAGCCATCAATGCCCAGACAAAACCAGCAAGCCGCGTTCCTTAAGGGATAGATTTAATGGCTGTTAATCAAGGGGCATACGCGCACGCCCGATCAATGGCGGGCAAACCGCCTGATATACTTACATTAGTGCTACCAAGTTAGTCGCCGACCCTTGAAATGAGGTGCCGAGATGAACGACATTCTCGCAAGAAGAGCAAGACGAGCAACTGTGGGCATCGCCCTTTCCGCGGCACTTGTCGCGGGAATCGCCCCCGTAACGGCGATCGCGGCAGAAACCAGCGCCCCCACCGGTGCAGTTGCCTTGCAGACGGAAGACGCGGCCGCCGCAAAAGAAAAAGCGTATGCAGCCATGCAGGAAGCGCTCAAAAACCTCGAGGCCGCAAAAGACGCCGCAAGTCCCGAGAAAATTGCGGAAATCGATGATGACATTGCCGCATTTCAAGAACTCTACGACATGGTGGTGGCGGAAGCCGCCAAACGGAGGGAACCCCTTCCCGCCATGCAAGCGAACGTCGATGCAGCCCAAGCCAAATACGATGAGGCCCACAACCGGACAAGCGGCCTTCAGGCAGAATTAGATAAGGCACTTGAAGCACTCGGCGGCGAGGAGCCCAGCACAGCTATTAAGGAGCATATTAAGCAGTTGCGCATGGAGTTCATGACGGCAGAAAGGCGAGAAAAATCTTGTGAAGATGATCTTCACCGCTACCAACGCCGGCTCGAAAGCCAGGAAAAACAGGTTCAGTATTTCGAAAGTGAGGCAAAGGAAGCTAAAGCCCACATCGACGAGGACATAGCCAAGCGAAATGCGCTCCTCGGCGATTTGGAAAAGGCGCAAGCGGCCTATGACGACGCCTGCGAAGCATACGAAGAGGCAAAGGCTGCGGCAGATAAGACCACCTCGCCCGAAATAACGAAACCCGCCGAGACGACAAAACCCTCCAGCTCAGTGCAACCAGCCGAGACGGCGCAGCCCGCCAGCTCGCCCGCGACCGGCAAAGACGCTCCATCGAGCTCCACCAAGCAAGCAAATACGACCACCGGCAAGCTCGCAAACACAGGCGACACAGCGCCGAGCGCAATCGCACTCGCAGCAGTCGCCGCCGCAGGCCTCGGAATAACCGCCACAGCCACACGCCGCATCAGGAACTCAAAATAGCTGCCAGAGCATACCACCTTCGCCAATCCACAAACCCAGAGAGAAAAGAGGCCCGTTTCCCCAACCCAGGGAAACGGGCCTCTTTAACTGCAAAAATTCAAGCAACAGCACCGCCGCCTCTTGAACCATGTAGCCATCAATGCCCAGACAACACCAGCAAGCCGCATTCCACAAGGGATAGATTAAATTAGATAAACGCGCCTTTACGGGTGATTTTCGGACGACGGGGCCCGGCCGGCGGCGAGGTGTTTGGTAGTCGAGCGATCCCGCAGGCGAAGCCGAGGACCAGCGAGACACCAAATACCTCGCCGTCGGCCGGGCCATGTCGCGGCACCAAAAAACGCCCGTGCGCTCGATGGATTCGGATGCCCGACAGAGGCTCCTTATGGCTGCTTCCTTCCGGACCTGACCAGATTCGGAACATGTCGTCATCCGAACCCATCGAACGCGCTAGGCGCTCGGTATATCTTACCTGCTCCCGCCCGCCAGAGCAAGGTAGCTAATTTGGGACGGAGCTTTTTTGACTACTTTTGCAGCCCGATTGCCAGAGCAGCCAATGAGTAGTCAAAATAGTCCGATCCCAAAATGACCGGCTTGGTGCCGCACCACAGAAAGGGCCCATCTACTACGTTTAGGCCGCAGGGGTCAACCATAGCCGGCTTTTCGAAAATCGGCAAGCTTTCTACCTGCGGTTTTGTTTTTGCAAATTCCGGGATGGTCGAAGGTGGCCGGTTTAACGTAGTAGATGGTCGCATTTCGTGGCAAACGGTCCGACCCAAGGCACAAGGCGGCCAACCTCGAATGGCCATTCTCGAAGTTGCGGTGGAATACGGACTGAATTGGCCCCTTAAAGGCAAAAACGCTCCGTATTTCACCGCGACTTATCGAGGGGATGGGTTTTAGATACGGCCAAGGTCGTAGGATCGAGCGGCCGCTTCGCCGGCGCAGATGAGGTTGGTTGTGGCTTCTTGCGGATCGAGTGCCTGTTCCAGGCCCATGGGTTTGCGGCAAATCGGCAGTACAAGGTCGATGCCTTGCCCATACACCGCATCCAGGTTATCAGCTCGACCGCCCACGACAGCAATCACCGGCTTGCCATATCGCTTCGCACGACGGGCCACACCCACCGGCGCCTTACCGGCGGCGGACTGCTCATCCATATTGCCCTCGCCCGTTATGACCAGGTCGACATCGCGCACGCGCTCGTCAAACCCCACGAGATCGAGCACCGTCTCCACGCCCGAACGCAGCTCCGCCCCGAGCGCCAGCAGCGCGGCACCCAGGCCGCCTGCGGCACCGGCACCGGGCACTCCGAGCACCGAGCCAAATGTCCGAGCACCCTCGGGCACGCGCAACAATCCCTGAGCCCGCACCCCGGTAATTGCCGCATCGAGCAGGCGACCGTAGCCGACCATCCAGCTGTCGTACCTGCGCAGCGCCTCAGCGTCATCCGTCGGCAGGCCCTTCTGCCCGCCGAACACCGCAAGCGCGCCGCGGCGTCCCACGAGCGGATTCTCGACATCCGAAAGCACAACGATACGAGCGCCGCTCAGTGCACGAAGCGCTGACGTCAAATCGATACTCGACACGTGTTCAAGGCCCGCAAGACCGGGGGCGACATCGCAGTCCTGATCATCGACCACACGCGCGCCCAGCGCCTGCAGCATGCCGGCGCCACCGTCGTTGGTGGCGCTGCCGCCCAAGCCAATATAGATAGTCTTTGCACCCGCGCGAACCGCACGGAGCATCAGCTCGCCCACGCCATAGGTCGAAGCCGCAAGCGCCGACGACTCCGCGCAAGGCGAATACCCGATGCCCGCGGCTTCGGCCATCTCAATAACAGCCGACTCGCGCTCGCCGTCCACTAACATCCGGGCAGACACACGCTCGCCAAAGGGGCCTGCGACATCGCAGGTTGAGAGCTCGCCACCGCATGCGGCGATGGCATCGAGCGTTCCCTCGCCACCATCTGCCAACGGCAATGCGCGCACCTCGGCATCGGGCCAAACGCGGCGCACGCCTTCGGCAACCGCCGCCTCCGCCTGCGCGCTCGAAACGCTGCCCTTAAAGGAGTCGATCGCCAACAGCACACGGCGGGGTCGGCGGCACGCAGGACCAAAGTCAACCGCCGTGCCAGCATCCTCACCGGCACCTGCAAGCGCTGCGGCGTGAGCGGCGTGAGCGGCGTGAGCTTCAAGATCGGCCCCACAACCGCAATCAGCGCCGCCCGCTCCGCGCAGACCGCCAAAATAGCTACTCAGCAGCTCGCGGCATTCATCCGCCAGGACCCCAGCCGTCACGTTAAACCGATGATTCAGGCGCGAATCGGCATTCAGGTCATACAGCGAACCCAGCGCGCCCGCCTTGGCATCACTCGCGCCATACACGCAGCGCCCCACGCGCGCGTTGACCATAAGGCCCGCGCACATGCAGCAGGGTTCCAATGTCACATAAACCGTACAGTCGAAAAGGCGCCAGCGGCCAAGCGCCTGGGCAGCGGCGCACAGGGCCGCGAACTCTGCATGAGCCGAAGGATCCTGGTCGAGCTCGCGCCGATTGTGCGCCCTCGCGACGATCTCGCCGTCGCGCACCACTACGGCTCCGATGGGCACCTCGCCCACCGTCGCGGCGGCGCGCGCCTCCGCCAACGCCTCGCGCATGAACTTCTCGTCGATTTCGGTGATCGTCATCGTTCGCCTTCCCTGTTGCAAATTCAAAACGATGCTATCATTACGACTCACGGAGAGATGGCAGAGCGGTTGAATGCGGCGGTCTTGAAAACCGTTGAGCGCGAGAGCGTTCCGGGGGTTCGAATCCCCCTCTCTCCGCCACTTCTAGTGATGCACCGGCGTCATGGTCCGCTCAAACAGTGCATCGACCACGTCGGCTATCTCAGTTCGACGCTCAAGATCGTGGCCCGATTCCCACCATATCGTGAAAAGTCGAATAATACCGCCGGCGACAAACTCAGACGTCGTCTCGAGTGACACGGGGGCCAGGGCATCCTCGGCAAGCACGTTCATCACACGCTCGCGGACGGAGCGGGCAATGCGGTCGCAAATAACGTTGGTCAACATGCCCGACATGCTGCTTGCCAAAATGTTATCCATGAGCCGCTCGTGCGCCAGAATCAAATCCATAGCATCGTCCAAAATCGCGTGCCGAAGCGCGCGCACGTCCTCGGCAGATACCGCGCCGGCCTCATCGGGCTGTTTTTGCGGCAAGCCCGACATGAGCTCATCGATATAAAAGGCAAAGTAATCGCTCTTGTCGCGAAAGTGCTTGTAGAACGTCGTGCGGCGAATCATGGCGCGGTCGCATAGCATGGCAACCGTCAGGTCCTCAAAACGATGCTCCTCGAGAAGCTCGGTGAAGGCATCGAACAGGGCGCGGTAGGTTTTCTTAATGCGAAGGTCCACTGGTATCGCCATCCTCAGGGCAAAGACAACACTCGTCAATCTGTCGCATATCTTACACCTGTACCTCGCGCGCTTTGCCCCGGTGCCAACCCCGCCGAAAACACAACGCTTACCGGAAAGTTCGGCACGGCAAAACGTTGCGGGTATACTAGTAGCGTTATACCAACGGCAGCTGGCGCATGCCGCCGCGGCCATTCGAAACGGAGACATCATGATTACCGTCATCATCGGCATCGTTGTTGTCATTGTGATTGTCTGCGCCATCGCCGGCATCTACAACAACATGGTCACCAAGCGTAACCGCATCGATAACGCCTGGCAGAACATCGATACGCAGCTGCAGCGCCGCAACGACCTGATCCCCAACCTGGTCGAGACCGTCAAGGGCTACGCCAAGCACGAGCAGGAGACGCTCTCCGCCGTGATCAGCGCGCGTAACACCGCCGTCAAGGCCACCACGCCCGAAGCCAAGATGGAAGCCGACAACGTGCTGACCGGTGCGCTGCGCCAGCTCTTCGCCGTAGCCGAGGCCTATCCCGATCTTAAGGCAAACACCAACTTTATGCAGCTGCAGGCATCGCTCGAGGATACCGAAAACAAGATTAGCTATGCACGCCAGAGCTACAACGATTGCGTGCTCAGCTACAATAACGCCATTCAGACGTTCCCGGCTGTCATCTTTGCCGGCATCTTCCAGTTTAAGGAGCGCCAGGGCTTCGAGGCCGCCGAAGCAGCCCGCCAGGCCCCGACCGTCAAGTTCTAGTAGTTTGGCAGCGCATCCTTAATCGGCCAAATGCATAAACTGCCCCGTCGAATGCATACTTCGACGGGGCAGTTTCCTTTTTCGCGAAGGTCCCCCTCTAAGCGCCGTGCATTTTTAGGAGTATTCAACATAACCAAGAGCTTCGGGCGCCACGATAAATGCCAAAGACCGCGAATGTCCCTGCAAATCAAACGCTGTCAGCCCATAACCCCGCCCATCATTCGTAGAAAACATCGAGAAATTCCGATTTTTGCCCGAGGTCGGTATGCAGGAACCTTCGATTGCAGAATACTCGCAAAAATGCACGTCGCCACCACCCCCACATGGCGCGAACCAAAACAAAAGCGCGGCCTTCCTTTCCGGCGCACTCCGCAGGACGAAAGAACCCCCGCCGCACGAAGTGCGCAGCGGGGGCTCTTTCATGTCCGAGGACGCGCCGGAAAGGAAGGTGCCCTCGGGCCGGACATATCCGTAAGACAGATTACGCGACGGTGTAAACCCAGTTGTGCTTATCCTCGACAGCACCAGACTGGATACCAGTCAGGGTCTCGCGGAGCTTCTTCATCACAGGCCCGATCTCGGTGTAGCCAGCCGGGAAGGTCACAGTCTCGTCGGCACCGTAGACCTTGTTATCGATCTCGCCGACCGGGGAGATAACGGCAGCGGTGCCGCACAGACCGCACTCAACAAAGGTGCCGGCCTTGACCTCGGCCCACTCGACGGGACGCTGGTCGACGGTCATGCCCAGGTCCTGAGCAACCTGAACAAGCGAACGGCGGGTGATGGAGGGCAGGATGGAGTCGGTGTGCGACTGCGGGACGACAAGCGTGCCGTCCTCCTTCACGAACAGGACGTTGGCGCCACCGGTCTCCTCGACATAGGTGCGGGACTCGGAGTCGAGATACAGGTTCTCGGCATAGCCTTCGCGGTGAGCCTCCATCGTGGGCTTCAGGGACATGGCGTAGTTCAGTCCGGCCTTGATGTTGCCGGTACCGTGCGGTGCGGCGCGGTCGTACTCGGAAACGCGCAGCTTGACAGGCTTGAGGCCACCCTTAAAGTACGGACCGACCGGGGTCACGAGAATGCGGAACGTGTACTCAGGAGCGGGAGCCACGCCGATCACGTCACCGGAGCCGATCATAAACGGACGCACATACAGGGTTGCGCCAGAGCCGAAGGGCGGAACCCACGCGGCGTTGGCAGAGACGACCTGCTTGACGGCATCGACAAACTTGTCCTTGGGGAACGGGGGCATCTCAAGACGCTGGGCGGAGTTGTACATACGCTCGGCGTTCATGTCGGGGCGGAAACAGACAATGCTGCCGTCCTCGGCGGTGTAGGCCTTCAGGCCCTCAAAGACCTCCTGGCAGTAATGGAAGATGCCACCGCACTCGGAGACATGCAGGGTGTGGTCGGTGGTCAGGCCGCCCTCGTCCCACTCGCCATCCTTCCAATGAGCCTCGTAGCTGTAATCGGTCTTCATGTAGCCAAAGCCGAGGCTACCCCAATCGATATCCTTCTTCTCGACAGTCATATGTCGCTCCTTACATACACGGTTGCATACTCGCGAACCCGCACGCAAGGACCGAAGCCGGCCGCGTCGCAACGTCGCATACCCGGAGCGTAGAGCCGGGCAGGACACGCGGGCAGCATCAAAGCCGATGGCGCGTCGATTCGCATGCAGGTGATTGTACTCCCCGCACGCCTTGGATAAAACGTTTTTCTTTAACTAAGTAAAGTATTTTCATTTGACCGAAGCAAAAAGGCCCGCCACCGTAAGCGGTGACGGGCCTCAACTGTACGGTCTGCGCGCTGGCTCGAGCTAGGCGTTCTATTTACCCAGCTTGGCCTTAACCAGACCGACCACGGTCGGGATGATCGACACGGCAACGATGCCGATAATCAGCAGCTCAAAGTGCTCCTGCACAAAGGGAATGCCGCCAAAGAAGTAGCCCAGCAGCGTAAAGACCGTCGACCAGGTAATGCCGCCCAGCACGTTAAAGACGACAAAGTTGCGCCAGTGCATGCCGCCCATGCCAGCGATAAAGGGCACAAAGGTGCGGATAAACGGAAAGAAGCGGCCCAGGAAGATGGCCAGGTGGCCCCACTTATCCAGGAAATCCTCGGACTTTTTGATGCGCTCGGGCGTCATGGCTTTGACCTTGCCCGAGGCGATGATCTTGCGGCCAAAGAAGTGGCCGATCATAAAGTTGCACTGATCGCCCAGGATGGCTGCGGCCCATGCGGTGGCCAGAAGCGCCACGATGTTAAAGCCGCCGTTGTGGGCAAAGAAGCCCGAGGCAAACAGCAGCGAATCGCCGGGAAGGAACGGGAAGAACACCACGCCCGTCTCGATAAAGATGATCAGGAAAACGCAGCCGTAGGCCATAAGCGGGCCGGCGGCGATCCAGCTGGCGATCGCGGTGCGCGGATCCTTAAGCAGCTCGGCGATAAAATTGATGAAACCCATGAAGTAAAACCTCTCAGTTGTGGGCGCGGACACGTCCAAGTTGACCAGTATACGGTTGCGACGCGAGCACGGGCCAAACCCCTCAAAAGTCTTACTTCATTACCAGCAAGTTTGCATAACTGACACCTGTCGCGCAAAGCCGCCAAGATTGTTCTTCCTAATCCCTAGCGAATCGCTATACTTTATTGAATCGCATTGCCATGGCGCTAAGGGAGGGCGGCCGGTGAGCTTTATCAATACCATTCGCGAGGACATCAAGACCGTCCAGGCGCAGGACCCCGCCGCGCAAAGCGGTCTGGTCATCTTCCTGTCCTATCCTGGCCTGCACGCCAAGTGGAACCACGTGCCCGAGCACTGGCTCTGGGAGCACGGTCATCGCTCGCTCGCCCGTGTGCTCTCGCAAATCACCCGCCACATCACCGGCGTCGAGATTCATCCCGCCGCACAGATCGGCAAGCATTTCTTTATCGACCACGCCATGGGCGTCGTCATCGGCGAAACCACCATCGTGGGCGACAACTGCGTGCTTTACCAGGGCGTCACGCTCGGCGGCACCGGTAACGAGACCGGCAAGCGCCACCCCACCCTGGGCAACAACGTCACCGTGGGCACGGGCGCCAAGGTGCTCGGCAACATTCGCATCGGCAACAACGTCAAGATCGGCGGCAACTCGGTTGTCGTCAAGGACGTGCCCGACAACTGTACCGTCGTGGGCGTGCCGGGACGCATCATCAAGCGCAACGGCTGCCGCGTGTTCGAGGAGAGCTTCGACGCCAAGCAGCACCGCGAGTACATGCCCGACGACGCCGCCGAGCAGTCCGCGCTCAACCGCCAGGGCATCACCGAGAACGCCCGCCGCGTCAAGGAACTCGAGCGAGAGGTGGCCGAGCTCAAAGCCCTCGTCGCCAAGCTCGCGGACGAACGCTAGTGGCGGACGACCACCGACAACATTGACGCCAACGCAAAGGCGCGCCAGAGGATTCACCCCCGGCGCGCCTTATTTGTGGTGTGGCAAAGAGACTGTCCCTTTGTCACATTATGCGAACTGACTCAGATAGAGGTCGGCGTAAGCGCCCTCGGCTGCGAGCAGCTCCTTATGCGTGCCCTGCTCGATAATGTTGCCGTGGTCCATGACCAGAATCAGGTCGGCATCCACGATCGTCGACAGGCGATGCGCGATCACAAAGCTCGTGCGCCCATGCATGAGCGCGTCCATGGCACGGCCGATGGCGAGCTCGGTACGCGTGTCCACGCTCGACGTCGCCTCGTCCAGGATGAGAATCGCCGGGTTGTTGAGCAGCACGCGCGCAATGGTCAGCAGTTGGCGCTGACCCTGACTGATGCTTTCGGCATCGTTGGCCACCCGCGTGCCATAACCCTGCGGCATGGTACGCACAAAGAAATCGACCTGCGCGGCACGGGCGGCGGCCACGACCTCCTCGCGCGTTGCCTCGGGGCAGCCGTAGGCGATGTTTTCGGCAATCGTGCCATCGAACAGCCAGGCGTCTTGCAGCACCATGCCAAACTGCTGCCGCAGCTCGCCACGATCCATGCGGCTCGTATCCACGCCGTCGAGCGTAATACGCCCGCCGTCAATCTCGTAGAAGCGCATGAGTAGGTTGATGAGCGTGGTTTTACCCGCGCCCGTGGTTCCCACCACGGCGATCTTTTGGCCCGGCTCGGCGGTAAACGATACATCGCGCATGAGCGGCTTGTCGGGCGCATAACCAAAGCGCACATGCTCAAAGGCGACGCGGCCCTCCACGCGACCCGGCAGCTTGGCAGCCTCGCCCGGCTGCGGATCCGCCTCCATCTCGGGTTCATCAAGCAGGTCGAACACGCGCTCCGCACTCGCCAGCGCGCTCTGCAGCGAGTTGAAGGTAAACGACAGCTGCGTCATGGGCTCGGATGCCTCGTAGATAAACTGGAAGAACGCCTGGAACACACCGACGGTCATGTGGCCGGCAACCAGCATGCTGCAGCCCACAATCGCAATCACGATCTGTGCCAGGCGGCCAATAAAGCGCACCGCGGGGCCGACGGCGTTAATCATAAAGTCGGCCTTGGCACTCACGCGCGCCAGCTCGCCCGAAGCCTGGTGCACCTCGGCAGAACTCTGACGCTCGCGGTTAAACGCGCGAATCACCAGGCGGCCCGAATAGCCCTCCTCGACCGCGCTCGTAATCTTGGACACCCACTCCTGGCGCTCGCCGGTCACGTCATGCGTGCGGCGCGAGACCACCTTGGTCAACAGCAGCGACAACGCCGTAAAGAACAAAAAGACCAGTGTAAGTGGCACACTGAACACAAACATCACGCTCACAGCGCCCACTACCGTGCCAATCGACACCAGCAGCTGCAGCAATCCGCGCTGCATGCTCTCGGACATCTTGTCCAGGTCGTTGGTCGCGCGGCTGACGACCTCGCCGGGACGATGCGCGTCAAAATAGGCGAGCGGCAGACGATTGATCTTTTGAGCGATGCGGTTACGCAGACGCAGGTTGAGGCGTTCGGCCACGCTCGACATCAAAAAGCTCTGGAGCGCGTAGAACGAGGCAGCGGCCGTCCAAATCATAAAGTAGATGAAGATGGTCCTGCCGCAGTTCTCCCAAGTGATGTTGAAGGTGGTGTCGTTGGCAAACGCCACCTGAATGTGGCCCCACAGCTCATCGATCACGCGGGCGCTATATGCCGGCGCAGCGGTGTTAAAGATGGCATAGAACACAATGCTCGCGAACACGATATAGAAGCGCCAATGGTCGCCGGCAGCCTCGCTCCACAAGCGGCGCACCGTCGCCCAGGTATCCCGAGGCGTCTCGTCCTCGTCTTCATCGTCCACATCGCGCATGCGCTCTGCCTCAGCGCGGGCGCGCTCGTCCTCGGCGCGCTCGTTTTCCTCGTACAGTGCCTGGCGGCGCGCCTCGCGCGCGGCTGCAGCCTGGGCGGCCTCATCCAGCTCGGGTGCTACGGCAGCCTGGTCGACCGTTTTATCGGCAGCGTCCGCAGCGGCAGTATCGACAACACCGCCCTGTTTCTCGAGCTCCTCGGTCATGCTACTCACCTCCCTTCATTTGCGATTCCGCGATGGCGCGGTACACCTCGCAGGTTTCCATAAGCTCGCCATGCGTGCCCAAGCCCACAACCTCGCCGTCCTTGAGCACGACGATCTGGTCGGCGTGCAAGATCGTCGAGATGCGCTGCGCGATGATGAGCACAGCAGCGTCACGCGTCTCGTCTTGCAACGCATGGCGCAGGGCGGCATCGGTCTTAAAGTCCAGGGCCGAGAAACTGTCATCGAAGATATATAGATCGGCATGCTTCATGAGCGCACGGGCGATAGCCAGACGCTGGCGCTGGCCGCCCGAAAAGTTCGTGCCGCCCTGCGCCACCGGGGTATCGAGCCCCTGCGGCTGATCGAGCACAAAGGTGCTCTGGGCAACCTGGAGCGCATGAAGCATGTCTGCCTCTGTCGCGTCTTCGTTGCCAAAGCGCAGGTTGCTTGCCACGGTGCCCGAGAACAGCCACGCCTTCTGCGGCACGTAAGCGATATGCCCGCGAATCTCGCCTTGCGAAAGCTCGCGCAGGTCGGTGCCGTCCAGGCGAATGGCGCCCTTGGTGGCATCATGGAAGCGCAGCAGGAGCTTGGCCACCGTCGACTTGCCCGAACCCGTCGAGCCGACGATCGCGGTCGTCTGACCGCGGCGACAGGTAAAGTTCAGATCGCGCAGTGTGTCCTCGTCGGCGTCGTCAAAACGAAACGACATATGGTCGAACACGGCGACCGCGCCTGTTCCGTCCTTTGAGTCGGACGTTCCCACGTCGAGCGTACCCTCACCATCGACAATGCTCGGCTCAATCTCCAGCACCTGCTGCGCACGGTTGAGGCACGCCGCGGCGCGCGGAAGCGTCAGAATCACCATCTGCGCCATCATCACAAAGAATAGGATCAGGATTGCGTATTCCAACACGGCCGAAATGCTGCCGATTTGCATGGCGTGAACGCCCGCACGATTGCCGCCCACCCACAGCACCGCCACCTCGGCGATGTTCATCAAAAAGAAGCTGGAGCTGTCGAGCCCCACAAACAGGTGGTTGACCTTAATGGCATTGTCCGCGTAATCGCTAAATACCTCGTCCAGGCGCTGCTCCTCGTGGCGCTCCTTATTGAAAGCGCGGATGACGCGAACGCCCACGATGTTCTCACGCAGCACCACGTTCATGCGGTCGATAAAGCTCTGCAGGCGCATAAAAATCGGCGCGGCGTTGGCAACGGTAAAGACCGCCGCAACCAGCACGATCGCAACGACCACGCCCAGCAGCGTGCCCATGGCAGGATCGATAAACCAGGCAAAGATAATGCCCGCCACGGCCAAGAACGGCACCGGCAGCACCAACTGAATCGTCTGCAGAATGGCCTGCTGAATCACGTTGATGTCGTTGAGCGAGCGCGTGATCATCGACCCCGTGCCAAAGCGCTCAAAGTCGCTGGCCGCGAGTTCGAGCGACTTGTCGTACACGGCATTGCGGATATCGCAGGCCACGTTGGCGGCCAGGCGCGCCGAAAGATAGCAGCCCAGCACCGTGCCGCCGCTGGCCATGCCGGTCGCGATAAGCATGTACAGACCGTTGCGTAAAATATAGTCGACATCGCCCGTGGTAATACCGGTGTTGACCATGTTCGCCAGCATCGTGGGAACCAACAGCGTACCGACGTTATCTATCAGCACCGCAAACAGCGTCACCGCAATCAGCCCACGATACGGCCTCATAAACCTCATTAAGAGTCGCATGTCTCCCCCTCGATCTTATCGTTCGCATCGTTCTCCGCGGCCATCTGCTGTTTAAACGCCTCGCACTCTTCGTTAAGAACATGGGAGAACTTACCGACCAAGCGCATAATCTCGCGCTGCTCCCACGGCTCGAGCGCGCCAAAGGCACGCTGCTCGGCTTTAACCGCCGGCAACGCATAGTGCTCGGCGAACCGCCGGCCCTCATCGGTCAAACAAACGACCTTATTCTTACGACTGCCTTCGGCAAATTCCAGCGTTGCAAGCCCTCGCGCCGTCAGAGTTTTAATTGCCGAGTTAATGGTCTGCTTGCTATAGAACCATTCGCTTGTCAGACGACTCACGGCGATGCTACCGCCCGCCGTGCTGGTGTCGACGAGCATCCAATAGGCGTAGTCCGAAAGACCGCAGGTGCGCGAGAACTCCGAATAGATATGGTCGAGTCCATTGAGCATCCGGTCGAAATCGACCAGCGTAACCGCGCTATTCATCTATCCCACCATTCGATTGTCCGATTTTGACCAATTTGTATCTCTACATTAGTCCGAATTTTGACTATCGTCAATAAGCTCGTTATATACGGGCGACCCTATATAGCATATCGACAGAAAAAGACCGTCGGCGCGGGGGCAGCGCCGACGGTCACGCGAGAATAGCGATGTATTTGCCCGTTAGGCAGCGACGGCCTCGTAGACCGTTGCGCCCGCAAAGCTGTCGTGCAGGCTCTTGCCGCAGATCCAAGGCAGTTCGACGACCTCGCAGACCGTGTTGACCAGCTCGGAGCAGTCAGTAAAGTGGCCCTTATCGTTGAGGGCCTCGCAATCCTGAACACGCCAATAGCCATCGGTGTGCGTGATGTAGTACTCGTGATCGTCGATCGTCACAAAAGCGCGCGTCTTGGAACGCAGCAGCTTCAGAAATCCTTCGAAGTCCGTCTCGACGACATCTCCAGCCTGGAACATGATAGTTACCTCCTGGCCCAGCGCCACCACAGCGCATTGATAAACGTTGGGACCCCTTTAGTAAAACCTTTATCAATAGATATGCGCCCAAGTTTTAGGCAAGTGGTAAAAAACCGCAGGGTAGACGGGATAAAACGTTTAACCATCTCATCAGCTTCTCACATTTTTGTCGCAGTTTTATGCAAACCGACTTTTCCGATTGGTAGCCATTGCTGTTTGGGCCCCTCTGCGCGATTACGGCTACGGCACGGCGGGTAAGAACGGAGCATCTGCAACGTCATCGCTAGGAGAACCCATGGAGACCATCGAAGCGCTCATCCATCGCCGTAGCTGCCGTAACTACAGCGATCGCCCCGTCGAGGCAGAAAAACTCGCACGCATTATCGAGGCCGGCCAGTATGCGCCCAGCGGCATGGGCCGCCAGCCGGTGACGTTTGTCGCCGTTACCGACCCCGCGACCGTCGAGCGCCTCTCGCAACTCAATGCACAAGTCATGGGCAGCAACGGCGACCCCTTCTACGGTGCCAAAACCGTTGTGGTGGTACTGGTCGACCGCAGCGTGCCCACGCATCTGGAAGACGGTTCGCTTCCCATGGGCAACCTGCTCAATGCTGCCTATGCGCTGGGTGTTGATTCGTGCTGGATTCATCGCGCCCACGAGGTTTTCGATTCGCCCGAGGGTCTCGAACTGCTGGCCAGCTGGGATCTGCCCGCCGACGGAAGCCTGCGCGGCGTCGGCAACTGCATTCTGGGCTATGCCGAGGACGTGCTTCCCGAGGCCGAGCCTCGCCGCGACAACGTGGTGTATGTTCCGCCGTTCTAACGAACGGCGGACCCGTTGACGCTGCGCGAGCCGCATTAACGCCAATCTGACGTTCAATTTCGAGGGCGCGACCAAAAGGTCAGCGCCCTCTCATTTCACGTCACCTTGGCGCAAATGCGGCCCGCTCGCTGTTGGTGCCTGACATCGAGTGAGCCACTGTCTTGGGCAGCTAAAAGGCCCCGTCCCATATTTGCTGCCCCACTCGCAACTTATCTTGCCGATGGAGTTGTTGCCGTTTCGCTCGTCTGACTCGCATCGGCGTCGTCGCTTTGCCCGCCTTCGTCCTTTTGAGCATCGGCAATGGTGGCAGCAGCTGCGACCATACCGCGCTGGGGCGCCACACCCGTCTGGTCTCGTGCGCCTTCAACAAGCTCCGTGCCAGCATGCGCAAGTTCAGGCGATTTGAACATCGCGCCCAGACTCGCGCCGTCGCCGGCATAACCAAGCGCCGCGAGCGCGATGACAATCACCGCAACAACAACTGCAATCGGCACATAACGGTGCCAGCCAGCAGGATTAAGTCCACTACGGCGGGCAGCACCGCGGCTAATGTAGCCAAGCGTTCCATCGTGCTTGAGCTTTGAGCCCACCACGCGCCTTCGTCCCCACAACGAGGACTCGGCCTGCATGGCCAAGCGAGCGCTTGCCGAAGGATAGCCATATTTTGTGCGCTTGAACGAGCCGTCGAACCCCGAGGCGCTTTTGCCCCACGTCCGCGAAGTCGTACGCCGGCCGACCGGCGCCGCACTTCGCTTTGTTCGGTTCGTTTTTGAAGTCTCCGCCATACTCCCCCGCACGCCGTAACACAATCGAAACAATGCTTCTTTGGACTGTATCACACGCGCCGCACGCGGTCACGGCGCCTCGCTCAGCGGTCGTTGTCCTTCAGCAGGCGCCATAAAGTCGTGCGGCTTATACCGAGCACCTCTGCCGCACGTGTCTTGTTGCCGTGAAGGTGCTGCAGGACCAACCGTGCGACATCGCGCTCGGTATCGGCCAGGGGACGCAAGATGTACAAATCGCTTTCGAGCGCCGGGGCGCCAAAGGTCGCGGTCTTGATAACGTCCTCCTGGGCAAGCACCTCTTTCGCCACGGCACGCTCCACCGTTCCAGCCCCCACTAATATATAGAGTCGTTCAGAGACTTCACGCAACTGCAGGTAATTGCGGGGCCAACGGTACGCATCGAGCGTCTCTGCCGCGGCGGCGGACAACATGGGGGCACCCGTCTTAAACATATCTGCCAGATACCCCAGATAGCGCGCAACCTTTTCCGACGCGCCGCCCTGCTCGGCAATCGCCGGCGCCACACTCACTGCACAGGCCAGACGCTCGGTTACAAAAGCAGCCTGATCGCTTTCGCCGCCGCCCGGCATATCGTTTGCCGTCAACACCACATGGCAACGAGTTGCGAGCGCCGTGTCGATCATTGCGGACACGAGCTCGCGCAGACGTTGGGGGCCAACAGCATGCCAGCCGCCCATGCAAAGTGTCAGCCCCGTTTGGAATAGCGGCGATTCGGAACTTTTGAGCAGATGGCGCCAGCCGCGATCCGTAAGCTCATCGAGTGCAACGGACACAAAGGGCTGATCGGCATAGGGTCCATCCAGGTACAGGCGTCTTGCAATCTGATCCTGCCCCGCGCCCAGCTCGCCCTCGAGCATAAGGGGCACCCCACGCGCATAGCTCTCCCGTACGGGGGCAGCGACCGCCGCCGCGTCTTCGACGATGCCGTACGTGCTCGACGCGTAGCGAGCCTCGACTTCGTCGGCATTTAGCCACTCGATGCCCGCATGCGTCGCAGCGGCGCGCACCTCATGCGCCACGACCACCCAAAGCGCTCCGCGCTCCTTGGCCGTCGGGCGCACCGTCAAGCTCAACCGCACGCCCTCGTGGCCCATCACCAGGCGCGCCCCATCGCCCACGCGAGCGAGACGCTCGGAAACAAAAGCAGCGATATCCTGCTCGAGCGCCGCGTCACTCATAGTCGAGATCACAACGCCACCGCGCTCGTCGATTGCCAGCGCCGATGCTCCGGCTGCGGACAATGCCTCAATCAGAATCTGCAGCTTGGCATCGCTATCCATGATTTGCCCCTGTCCGCGGCGACGTGCAACCGCCGACGGTCGCACGACCGAATGTTTCAAAATTGAACGATATTACTCACCAAACACTATAGGGCAAAAGTCGCCGTCCTGCGAGTATATGAATTGCCCCGCATCGCCATCCTGGCGGGGCGATAAGAGCTCTTCGGGACCTATCAACCTGCGGACAAGCCATACCCGCAAGAGCTCCTATCGCTCCACCGTGAGAATGCGCTCACCAGCAACCAGCACGCAAACAAGCTACTTCTCTACCAGATTCCCAGCACGTGCTGCATTCCCAAACTCATGCATGCAATGCCAATCCAGCAGCAAAAGCCCAACGCGATGGGTTTACCGCCCTTTTTGACCAGCTCGACGATATCGGTATTGAAGCCAATAGCCGCCATGGCCATCACAATAAAGAACTTCGACAGCTCCTTGATGGGCGCCGTAATGGACGCAGGAAGCTGAAGCACCGTGGTGATCACGCTCGCCAGCACAAAGAACAACACAAACATGGGAAACGCACGTTTAAGCGAGAACGTGCTTTTGGCGTCGCCGCCGGCCTTGCGCGTCAGATGCATCTGCCAGCATGCGAGAGCCAACGTAATGGGAATAATGGCCAACGTCCTGGTGAGCTTGACCACTGTGGCGCTTTCGAGCACATTGGCGCCGGGATGCATGCTGTCCCAGGCGCTCGCCGCAGCCGTTACCGACGAGGTGTCGTTGATGGCGGTGCCGGCAAACAGGCCAAAGCCCTCGTTGGTCAGCCCGAGCATGCCGCCGAGCGTCGGAAACACGAGCGCCGCGATAACGTTAAACAGGAAGATGACCGAAATGGCTTGGGCAATCTCGCGATCGTCGGCATCGATGACGGGCGCGGTCGCAGCGATGGCCGAACCGCCGCAAATCGACGAGCCCACACCCACAAGCGTCGCAATCTTGCCCGGCACGTTCATAACGCGGCAGAGCACGAAGGCGATGACAAGCGAGGTCGAGATCGTCGCCACGATAATCGGCAGCGACTGGGCGCCCTTGGACAGAATCTGGGAGAGGTTCATGCCAAAGCCAAGCAGGATAACCGCGTATTGCAAGACTATTTTAGACGTATAGGTGACACCGGCGGCGAGCTGCTCGCGGCGATTCTTGGGAAAGACGAGCGCCAGGACCATGCCAAAGAGGATGGCAAATACCGGCCCGCCGACCACCTCAATCTGTTTGCCGAGCAACGTCGCGGGGATGGCGATAATCAGGCAGAACAAGACACCCTTCCAGCGCTCGCGTACGATATTTGCCAGTTGCATATGGGATTCCTTCTTTCTATTTCACGTTTGCGACGGCTTATGATACGGCAACATTGGGCACAGCTCTGCGCAAACAAAGACTAAGAAGCCGCAATAGTTCTTAGGCAACAGCCGAATTACCCACCGCGGAGAGCTGATTCGCGGCATAATTAACAGCTGATATATGAGTGTGATAGAACGGTTGTGAGGCACTATGGAAGAATCGATGCACGTCGGCGAGCAGGAAACGAGCCTACAGGACCAGTCCTACCACACCATTCGACGCAAAATCGTCTACCTGGACTACAAGCCGGGCGAAAAGCTAGGCGTCAAGCAGCTTTGCGACGACCTGGATATGGGGCGCACCCCTGTGCGCGAGGCACTGGTGCGCCTGGCGCAAGAGGGCCTGGTGCGCACCGTGCCCCAAAGCGGCACCTATGTCTCGCCCATCAACCTCACCTTTGCCGAGAGCGCCTGCTACATTCGCGAACACCTGGAAAAACAGGTGATTGTGGAGTGCTGCGCCCGTGCCACCTCGGCAGGCATCGAGCAGCTCGACCAAGCCATCGCGCTGCAGGAAAAGGCCATGGCCGAAGAGGATCGCATCGGATTCTTTTTAAGCGACAACCTCATGCATCACATGATCTTTAGCATCGCGTGCCGCAGCACCGTGTGGTCGTGGCTCGAGGCGACCAATGCCGACCTGGAGCGCTTCCGCTGGCTGCGCGCCGCCACGCAGAGGCTCGACAATCAGGAGATTGTTAACGAGCACAAGCAAATCCGCCGCGCCATCGCCGGCCGCGACCCCATCGAGGCGAGCTTTCTGGTCAGCAAGCACCTGCATATGATGTTCCGCAACCAGACCGAGGTCCTGGACCAATATCCCAAGTACTTCGAGACCAGCAAGCTCCGCTAACCTGCCAAAAAGGGACAGGTTTATTTCGGCAGGTTTTATCTGGGCAAATGCAACAAGGCCCGGCTCCGCCGCAACGGAGCCGGGCCTTGGTCGCCAGAACGGCGGAACAACAATTACTCGACAGTAACGCTTTTCGCCAGGTTGCGAGGCTGGTCAACGTCGCAACCGCGCAGGATGGCCACCTCGCGGGCGAGCAGCTGCAGCGGAACGCTCGCCGTGATGGGGCTGAACACGTCACGGACGGACGGCACGCGAATGATACAGTCGGCAATCTTGTTGATTTCCTCGTCGCCCTCGGTAGCAACGACGATGACCTTGGCGCCGCGAGCCTTGCACTCCATGAGGTTCGACACCGTCTTATCGTACGTTGCGCTCTTGGTTGCCACCGCGATGACAGGGAAACCCGGATCGATCAGCGCGATGGGGCCGTGCTTCATCTCGCCGGCGGCATATGCCTCGGCATGCAGGTAGCTGACCTCCTTGAGCTTAAGCGCGCCCTCATAAGAAATGGCGGCGCCCATGCCGCGACCCACGAACAGCGCGGACTGCGCGTCCTTGCACACAAGCGCGGCCTCGTGCACGGCCTCGGTCTGCGTATCCAGGATCCACTGAATCTGCTCGGCCGTATCGGAAAGCTCGCGGAACAGCATGCGCGTCTGCTTGGTGGTCAGGCGGTACTTGACCTGCGCCAGCAGCAGGGCCAAAAGCGTGAGGCTCACGACCTGACCGATGAAGCTCTTGGTCGAGGCGACTGCGATCTCCTTGTTGGCCTTGGTATAGATGACGCCGTCGCTCTCGCGCGCCACGGGGCTGCCCACCACGTTGGTGATGCCAAAGACCTTGGCGCCCTTGATACGCGCGTCACGAATGGCGGCGAGGGTATCGGCCGTCTCGCCCGATTGGGACACGGCCACGACGAGCGTCGTCGGCGTGATGATGGGGTTGCGGTAGCGGAACTCGCTAGCCGCCTCAACCTCGGTAGGAATACGAGCCCAGCCCTCAATAAGGTTCTTGGCGATGAGTCCGGCGTGGTAGCTGGTGCCGCAGGCAATCACATATACGCGGTCGATATCGTTGAGTTCCTCGAGCGAAAGGCCCAGCTCGTCGATATCGAGCTCACCGGCAGGGGTAATGCGGCCCACCAGCGTGTCGCGCACCACGCGCGGCTGCTCGTGAATCTCCTTGAGCATAAAGTCGGGATAACCGCCCTTTTCGGCCATGTCCAGGTCCCAGTCGATATGGGTGATTTTGGGCTCGATAACGTTTCCGGCCTCGTCGGTATACTCGACGCCTGCGGGCGTGAGCTTGGCAAACTGACCATCTTCGAGCACCACGACATCGCGGGTGGCATCGATAAGCGCGATCACATCGGAGGCAACGTAGGAGCCGATCTCGCCCACGCCGACCACAATCGGGGAGTCCTTGCGGGCAACGGCGATCACGCCAGGTTCGTCGGCGCACACGGCGGCCAGGCCATAGGCGCCCACCACGTGGGTGCAGGCCTCGCGCACGGAAGCCATCAGGTCGCGCGTCTCGGCATAGGCCTCTTCGATCAAGTGCGCGAAAACTTCGGTATCGGTCTCGCTCTTAAAGTGATGGCCGCGGCCCTCCAGCTCTTCGCGCAGCTCGGCGAAGTTCTCGATGATGCCGTTGTGGACGATGGCGATGCGACCATCGCAGCTGGTGTGGGGATGGGCGTTGACAACGGAAGGCTTGCCGTGAGTGGCCCAGCGGGTATGGCCGATACCGCAGGTAGCGTCGCTGTCGATATTGGAAAGCTCGCTCTCCAGGCCCGCAACCTTACCCACACGGCGGATGACGTCGAGGTGAGCCGCGGCGCCCTCGCCCACCTCGAGCGCGACGCCCGAGGAGTCATAACCGCGATATTCCATACGCTTAAGGCCCGTGACCAGAATGTTCTTTGCAATATCAGAGCCGGTGTAGCCGACAATTCCGCACATAGGATAAATCCCTTCGCTCGCGTGACTGCAAAACGCCCACGCACGACGGGCGCTGAGACGTATAACGTCCGAGTATTGTACTCACACAAACGCAAGCTGATATACCAGAAGTGGTATCTCAACTTAGATACCACTCGATGCACACACGTCCAGCCGGTCCAAACCACCACAAAGGTACCTGCCCCCTTCGTGATGGTCGCGCTGGCAACAGCGTTTCCCCAGATAAAACCTGCCAAAATAAACCTGTCCCTTTTTGGAAGGTTTGGGATGCTACAATCTGGCTTGTACTTGAAACGCATCAAAGGGGCCGCTATGGCAAAGGTAAAAATCAGCGACGTCGCGCGCGAGGCCGGGGTTTCGCTGGGCACGGTTTCCAACGCGCTCAACCATCCCGAAAAGCTGCGCCCCGAGACCCTCAAACTCATCAACGAGACCATCAATCGTCTGGGCTACCTGCCCAACCAAAGCGCCCGTCAGCTCGCGGGCGGCGCCACCAAGTCCTTTGGCCTGGTGCTCCCCCGTCTCGATCACGGCTTTTCGCTCCAAATCGCCAGCGGCGCCCACAACGAGGCTCGCAAGCACGGCTATGACTTGCTCATCGCCAACGCCGATAACGACGATATTCTCCAGGACCATTACCTGCGCTACTTTATGGGCACCCAGATGTCCGGCGTCATGGTTCAGCCCATGGCATCCCCCGACTGGCACCCCGCCATGGCCAAGATGCCCGTGCCGATCGTCCATCTGGACATCCATTGCTCCGAGCCCGGCTACTACGTAGCGGCCGACAACGAGGCCCAGGGTCGCATCATTGCCGAACTTGCCATCGCCCGCGGTGCACGCCATATCACCGTTGTGGGTAGAGCAGCATTTATGCAACTCACCCTGCGCGTCCTTGGCATTCATAAGGCACTCGCCCTACACCCCGATATCAAGATCGAAGTCATCGACGCCGGCGAGTGGAACACGGCGGCCGACGGCTATGGTATCGGCAACCAAATCGCCGAGCGTCCCGCCGACGAACGCCCCGATTTTGTCGTCGGCCTGACCGACGTGTTGGCCTCGGGCGTCATCTCGGCGCTGGTCGACAAGGGCATCTCTGTCCCCGGGCAAGTACGCGTAGCAGGTTGCGATGGCAACCCGCTCGCTTGGAGCGGATCGGTCCCGCTCACTACGGTAGCGCCCCCGGGCTACGAGATTGGCCGCAAGGGCGTTCAATTGCTGATGGAGCAAATCGAGAACAAGGCGCCGGCGAAGCCCAAGCACGTCCACATCGGCTCTGCCGCGCGCACCGTCACCGCAGTCACCGCCACCGAGGATATCAACCGCCAAGAACTCGTGCGGCCGTTCCTGCTGGAACGCGCCAGCACCCAGGCAAGCAGCCAGACCGACGCCACGGCCATCAACCTAGGCGCGTATCTGTAGCACGCCCGCAAGTATGCTATGTCGCCGCTTAAGCAAAAGGGGCCCGACCATTGCCGGGCCCCTTTTGCTTAAGCGCAAACGTGGGCAATTGCTCGTTTCAACGCCGCAATTGTCTAGCGCGCGGCTTTAACTGCCGCCGAAAGGTCGAACAACGTATCGAGCACGGCCTCGCAGCCATCCACCACGTCCTGCGGCAGCGGAACAATGTCAGGAACGGCAAAGACGTGGCAGCCGGCCGTAATGCCCGAGACGCAGCCGTTGCGCGAATCCTCGACCACGGCACATTCCTCGGGAGCAAAGCCCGCGCGCTCGCAGGCGAGCAGATACATCTCGGGGTCGGGCTTGCCGTGCACGACGTCCTCGCCGCAGGTCACGGTCTCAAACTTGTCAAAGAGACCGAATGCTTTAAGGTTGCGCTCGGCGGTAACGCGGCGCGACGACGTCGCTAGACCCACGTGATAGCCCGCAGCCAGCAGCTCGTCTAGGCACTCGGCGGCGCCGGCCTTAAGCTCCAGCTCGGTCTTGACCATCTCGTCGCGAATCTCCTTGTGGCGGACATAGATCGCCTCGGCGGTCTCGTGGCTGCCGTAATGCTCCTCGAGAATGCCCGTGACATCAGGCAGCGTGCGGCCGATAAACTGATGGATCAGCGCATCATCAATTGCGAGCCCCAGCTCAGCGGCGCCTGCCTTCCAGGCCTTAATCCCCAAACGCTCGGTATCGACCAGCGTTCCATCCATGTCAAAAATAACAGCCTTGATCATATCGGTCCCCCATCGACTCTCACTGTCGCATTGCCGCAACTCTACCGCATTTGGCAACTTGTATATAACGTATATACCATATTGCACTTTCGTTACATAGATAGAAGTCTTATGGCAAGTAACGCATTAGGATTATAGTTTTCGATCGAGTACTCAACGATAAGGAACGTTTCATGATTTTAGACACCACGGCACCCGCAGAGGAGCTTCAAGACAAGCTATCGGCACTCGAGCAGCTGCTTTTGGCATACGGGCGCGTGGCCATCGGGTTTTCCGGCGGCGTTGACAGCAGCTTTTTGGCCGCCGTATGCGCCCGCATCATGCCTACCAATACCCTCCTCGTTCACCTCACCACGCCGCTCATCGGCACGCCCGAACAGGCTTCGTTTGAGCGGTCCGTCGACGGTCAAGCCAATGAGGGGCCGCATTTTAAGCTCCCCGTGCTCAATCTTTCGGTCGATCAGCTGCAGCTCCCCCAAGTAATCTGCAACGATGCCAATCGCTGCTACCACTGCAAGCACGCCGGCTTTACCGCCATCGTCAACCACGCCAAGTCGCTCGGCTTTCCCACCGTCATCGATGGCAGCAATGCAAGCGATCGCGGTGACTACCGCCCCGGCATGCGTGCGGCAGAAGAGCTCGGCGTACGCTCCCCTCTTATGGAGGTCGGCTTTACCAAGGACGAAGAGCGCGAGCTACTACGCACATGGGGCTATCCTGTTTGGAACCTGCCGGCGGGAGCATGTCTTGCCACGCGCGTCCCCACGGGCGAGGAGCTTACGTTCGAGAAGGTCTCCCTGATCCGCGCCTGCGAGGATTACCTGCACGATCTTGACCTGGCACAGGTACGCGCGCGCTTGATCGGTGGCTGCATGCATATCGAGGCCGCACCCGCAGATGTCGCCAAGATTGCCGCCCTCGGCGGTGCCGCTGTCGACGACAAGGGCAAGACCCCGCTGCCCGCCGTTATCGAGTCCGCGCTGCGCGAGCTGGGCTGCGACCATATTTCCCCCGAGGTTACCCCCTACATCCACGGCAACATGAACCTTTAAGTTACGCCGTTTTACAAACGGCGTAACCGCTCGGCGCTGCGCAGGCCCCGGGCTCGGCAATCTGACGTTCAACTGCACGGGCGCGACCAAAAGGTCAGCGCCCGCTTGTTTCACGTCACCTTACCGCACCCGGAGCCTGCTCGCTCGCATATGCTCAACCTGGACTGCGTTAACTGACCTACCAAAAAGGGACAGGTTTATTTTGGCAGGTTTTATCTGGGGAAATATCGCGAGACAATCGCCCCTCCAACACCCATCTGGCCTCGAGAGACACTAGAGAGGCGACCCGGCTGCATCTACTTCTTCCGATATCGGCGGTTACGACTCGTCGATGAACCCATTACTTCGATGAGCCCTTTATCCGCCATTTTGGCAGATGGTAGTTGACGGACGAATTTTGGCATTCCGTCTCTCTAAAACAATAGATTTATCTCTCTAACTTTAGAGAGATAAGCGCCTTGTTTTAGAGAGACATTTAGAGAGATGTATCGAATTCACTGTTAGATTGCCCAATGTTATCTCTTTAACTATCTTTCTCTTTAGAGAAACATTTAGAGAGACGAGCGCAATCTCTCTAATCAAGGGCTCCACTCTTTAAGGTGCACACTTCCTAACCGTGCCCTAAGTTGCGGTGAAATAACTCACGATTAGCCTGCCAAAAAGGGACAGGTTTATTTTGGCAGGTTTTATCTGGGGAAACGCAAATAGGGCCGTGACACCCATACGGCGTCGCGGCCCTTTTCCTTGGAGAAGGATCAATTGATTGAACGGGATGACCGTTCTAGTCTTCGAGTCCGCTATTGATGAGCTCCGCAATCTCAACGGGATCGGTGCTCGCGCGCACCTTGTCACGGAAGCCGGCGTCCATCAGCATCACGGCAGCCTTGGAGAGCAGGCGCAGATGCGTGGTTCCAGCCTCGCCGGCGGGCACGTACAGCGCGAGCGCAACATCGACGGGCACCCCATCGAAGCTCGGCCATTCAACGGGCTCGGCCAGTTTAAGCACGGCAACGCCCGGCGTGTGGATCGCGTCGCTTTTGGCATGCGGAACGGCAAAACCGGCGACAAGGCCGGTCTCGGCCTCGTTCTCGCGAGCAATGAAGGCGGCCTCTACGGCAGATGCGTCATCGGCAAAACCGAGCTCGATGGCCTGCTCGGACAAATAATGCAGGGCATCCTCGCGCGAGGCGGCGGTATACCCGATTGTCACTTGGTTGGCAGATACAAATCCCATGGAAACCTTCCTTACAACACGGACCTGACCGCAGCTTCGATGCCGTCGGCGTCCAAACCGTACTTGTGCAGCAAATCGACCGCAGGGCCGGACTCGCCATACACATCGCGCACGCCGACGCGACGCATCGGCACCGGATGCTGCTCTGCGAGCACCGAGGCCACGGCCTCGCCAAGACCACCGATAATCGAATGCTCCTCGGCGGTGACCACGCGACCAGTCTTCTTGGCGCTGGCAACCACCAGGCGCTCATCAAGCGGCTTAATCGTGTGCATGTTGATGACCTCGGCATCGATACCATCGGCAGCGAGCGCCTCGGCAGCCTCAAGCGCCTCAGCGACCATAAGGCCACAAGCGATGATGGTCACATCGGACCCCTCGCGCACGACCACGCCGCGACCAATCTTGAACTCATAGTCCTCGCAGTCGTTGATGACCGGTGTTGCCAGGCGTCCGAAACGCATGTAGACCGGCCCCTCAAACTCATAGGCGGCGCGCACGCATGCGCGAGCCTCGATGTCATCGGCGGGAACAATCACCGTCATACCCGGGATCGTGCGCATGAGCGCGATGTCCTCGCAGCACTGATGCGTGGCACCGTCTTCACCGACCGATATGCCCGCATGCGTGGCACCGATTTTGACGTTGAGGTGCGGATAGCCGATGGAATTACGCACTTGCTCGTACGCGCGGCCGGCAGCGAACATGGCAAAGGTGCTCGCAAAGGCGACGTGACCCGTGGTCGCAATGCCGGCGGCAAGCCCCATCAGGTTGCTCTCGGCAATGCCGGCGTCGTAGAAGCGCTCAGGGTGCGCAGCCTTAAACTTACCGGTCTGCGTGGCGGCGGCCAGGTCGGCATCGAGAACCACAAAGTCATCGCGCTCATTGCCCAGCTCGACAAGTGCCTCGCCATAGCTAACGCGCGTGGCGACTTTCTTGACGTCTGCCATTAGAGCTCCTCCCCTGCTGCTGCGAGCTCGGCCATGGCCTGCTCAAACTGTTCATCGTTGGGTGCCTTGCCGTGCCAGCCCACCTGGTTTTCCATAAAGGAGACGCCCTTGCCCTTCACCGTCTCGGCGATAATGGCCACGGGCGAGTCGCTCACTTTGCGGGCCTCGGCAAAGGCGGCGGCAATCTGCGCCATGTCGTTACCGTCGGCGAGCTCGATCACATGCCACTTAAAGGCGCGGAACTTGTCAGCGAGCGGCATGGCCGAGTTGACCTCATCGATCGTGCCGTCAATCTGCAAGCCGTTGTGGTCGCCGACGGCAACAAGATTGTCGAGTGCATGGTTGCCGGCGAACATGGCCGCCTCCCACACCTGGCCTTCCTCGCACTCACCGTCGCCCAGCAACGTGTAGACACGGTAGCCGTCGCCCCAGTGCTTAGCGGCAAGCGCCATTCCAACTGCAGCAGAGATGCCCTGACCGAGCGATCCGGTGGACATATCGATGCCAGGGGCGTCGTTCATGTTGGGATGGCCCTGCAGTCGGCTGCCAATATGGCGGAGCGTCTCGAGCTCTTCGACGGGAAAATAGCCGCGATTTGCCAACACCGAATACAGGCCCGGCGCCGCGTGACCCTTGGAGAGCACAAAGCGATCTCGATCGGCCTTGTGAGGGTCGGCAGGATCGATATTCATTTCCTCAAAGTACAGATACGTCATGATGTCGGCAGCACCGAGCGATCCACCCGGGTGTCCCGACTTGGCCGCGTGAACCGCAGTCACGACACCCTTCCTGACCTCATTGGCGACCTTCGCCAGCTCCTGGTTGGTCATACGAATTCCTCTCTTGAGAACAACCCCGGCACCGGATGACACGATGCCGGGGCAATCCACTCGTTAAGCCTGAGCGACGACCTTCTGCCAGTCGGCCTCGAACGAGGCAAGGCCCTGATCGGTCAGCGGATGGTGCAGGCACTTCTTAAGGGCTGCCATGGGCACGGTCGCGATATCGGCGCCAAGCAGCGCGGCCTGGGTTACGTGGTTGGGCGTACGAACCGAGGCGGTGATGATCTCGACGGTGTCGTCGACGTTCTTGCCCGTCCAGTCGTAGTTCTTAATGCAGGTCACGACGTTGTCGAGCTGCGAGATACCGTCCTCGGCGATGTCGTCGAAACGACCGACAAACGGGCTGATGTAGCGAGCACCGGCGTTGGCGGCCATAAGGGCCTGCGTCGGCGAGAAGACGAGCGTCATGTTGACGCGCACGCCAGCATCGGCCAGCGCACGGCAGGCGGCAAGGCCGGCCTCGCACACGGGAAGCTTGACCACGATGTTGGGGGCGAGGGCGGCAAGGCGCTTGCCCTCCTCGATCATACCCTCGGCAGTGGTCGCGGTAGACTCGGCGGACACGGGCAGGCCCTCGCAGAGCTCGGCAATCTTGAGCATATGCGGCTCAAAGTCGGCAAGCTTGCCGCCGGTCTTGGCGTACAGGGACGGGTTGGTGGTAACACCGGCCAGGCAGCCCCAGCTCTTGGCCTCGGCAATCTCGTCCAGATTGGCGGTATCGATAAAGAACTTCATGGTGAACCCCTTCAAAGGAAGCTAAAACTCAAAAGAATGGGACAAAGGGACTGCCCCTTTGTCCCATGTGCCGGGCCTGCAGCTGGGACATGCCCCAGGCCCGGCGTCGCGTAGGAAAAGCTACTTACTCGGCAAGAGCGGCCTCGATGCGGGTCGTGACGCCCTTGAGGTTAAGACCGACGACGTACTGCTTGATCGGGCGCTTGATGTGCTCGATGACAAAGCGCTTGCCGTCGATGTCCTGAGCGGCGAGGTTGCGGTAGAGCTTCTCGACCTGCTCCTTGACCTCAGGATCGTTGAACGCATAGTGACCGGAGACATCCAGGATCTTCAGGCTGAGCTCATCGTCGGCAAGAATGTCGTCGACCTGCAGGTTGACGTCGTCGCCAGTCATCCACTTGCGCCAGCGCTCGGTCTTGATAGCCTTGACCAGCAGGGTGTGATACAGGTCGGAGGGGTCATCGCACAGACCGTTGTCGACCAGGATCTGCTCGGTGGCGCAGAGCTTGAGGTAGGCGCGGGTCTCCTCGGTGCCATACTGCGGAGCAACGTTGGAGGCGGTCACGTGTGCCGGGATGTGCTCGAGCAGCGTCGCGTCGTCCAGATAGTCGGCGTTGTGCTCCTTCAGGCCCACGCCGTAGCGCTTAGCCATGTCGGCGAGCTCGCGGGCATTCTTGAAGTTGTAATGGCCGACCTGCTCGGTCCAACGGGTGAGCGTACCGGTCTGGCCGACGATAAAGGTGGGCATGGGGCAGCCGCGCTTCTCGAGCTCGGGCTGCAGCTGAGAAATGAACTCCTCGTACTTATCGGTAGAGGTCAAGCCGCCATTGGTCTCCTCGGTACCGACCTCATAGGCAACCTCGGGCAGGTTATGCTCGCGACGGTACTGCTCAAGGTAGTCGATAAGATCAATCGTGCGGCGAAGCACCACGTCGAGCGGAATAACCTTGCCGATCTGATAGGGGTCCTTGGTAGGGTCGACCATCAGCAGGTCAAAGCCCGCCTCCATGTCGGCGACGAAGGACTTGCGGGCGAGCTCCATGGCCTCGTCCTCGGGCAGGTGGGCGTTACGCTCCTCGTCGCGCTGCCACGGACCGCCGTGGTCTCGGCACAGGTAGTACGGACCGGTGTAACCCACCTCGTCGGCAACCTTCTTGATGTCGGCGGCAAAGCGCGTCTGGTCCCAACCGTTGACGTAGCCGGCGCCCATCTCGTCCATATCGACCTGGTTGCGGCTGGCGATAAACATGGGCGGGAAATCCTCGTCCTTGGCAAGCTCGAACACGGCCTGAATCAGGTTGGGGCTCATGGGGCCAATGCCGACCATGGTTGCGTGATCGCCGCTATCCTGCAGCTTGAGCATGCCCTGAACGGCCTGACGGATGGTGAGGTTGGACATTTTGTTCTCCTTCTCCAGAGGATTTTTGACAAAAGTTCCCTGGGACCCAGATGTGGGCCCTATCAGTACGGATGGATTTTGTTGTGTAGGGGCGGTTGTGCGGAGTCAAATCCATCCCTCCGCACAACCGGAGTCCTTAAAGGTTTACTTGGCCTGCTTATCGAGCGTGGGCTTCATGGCAATCAGGATTGCAGCGGCGACCACGGCGCCAATCACGATGTCCAGGCAGAACAGCGCGACGTTGTTGGTGGCAAGGGCGACGATAAAGCCACCGTGCGGGACGTAGCAGTCGATGCCCTGGAAGGCGGCAAGTGCCGCACCCACGGCAGAGCCGATGCAAATGCCGGGCAGGGTGTGACCGAGGTCCTTGACCGCGAAGGGGATAGCGCCCTCGGTAATACCGATGCAGCCCATGAACAGCGCGGAGATGCCCATCTGGCGGTCAGCGTCATCGAACTTGTTCTTGGCGATGAGCGCAGCGAGGCCACAGGCGATCGGGGGAACGGCGACGGCGACGCGGAACATACCGTTAGGACCGTAGATACCGGAGGCCATGATGGCCATGGTGAAGGTCGAGGCGGTCTTGTTGATGGGGCCACCCATATCGAAGGCGGTCATAACGCCAATGACCAGACCCAGGACAACTGCGGAACCGCCCTGCAGGCTGCCGAGCACGCCGGTGAGCCAGTCCATCACAAAGCCAAGCGGCGTGGCCAGGATGTAGATATAGGCCATGCCCAGGACAAGCGAGGTCAGAATCGGAATGATCAGGATGGGCATGATGGTCTGGATGGTGTTGTTGACCTTCCAGGTCTTCATCCAGCGGACAAAGTAGCCGCAGATAACTGCCATGATCATGGCGCCCAAGAAGCCGGTCGAAACGCTGTTGCCGTTAGGGGTAACGACCGCGTTGTTGACCAGGTAGCCCAGGACAAAACCGGGGGCGAGCGCGGGCTTGCCGGCCATCGAGTAGGAGATGTAAGCCGCAAGCACCGGGATCATCATGGAGATGCCGGCCATGCCGATGGTGTTAAGGCTCACCATCAGCGGATTCGTAACCTCCATGCCGTTGGCGCCGGCGGTACCGGATGCCAACGAGAAGGCGAGGAACACGCCACCGATAACGACAATGGGGATAAAATAGGAAACGCCGGTATTGAATGCATTGAGCAGCGTCTTGCCAGGATCGGCAAAGATAGACTGCTTGGACGCCGGTGTCGGGGCCTGCGGGGCAGCGGAGACGGCCTTCTTCTCTGCCTTGGCCTCGGCCTTGGGCGCGTCAACGGCGCCACCCGTCGCCTTGATAATCTCAACAGCCTGGTCGATGATCTTGACCGGATCGGCGATCACATCGGAAGTACCGACCTTGAGGAACTTGCCCTCGGCCATCTTCTGCTCAAAACGGTCCTCGTTCTCGACACCCACGTCGACGGACTCCAAGACCAGGTCGGCGGAGTCAACGTCTTCCTGCGTGAGCTCATTCTCGATACCCAGGCCACCCTGAGCCTCGACCTTGCACTCGATGCCACGGGCGGCGCATTCATCCTGAATCGCCTTCTGGGCCATATACGTGTGGGCGATACCCACGGTACAGGCGGCAACGCCTACGATCTTCATTGCTTCCCTCTTTTCATAGAGTTGCGTGCGCAAGACACCGTTTGCGGAGGCCTCCGGAGCATCCCCTGCCGTTTGGACTTGCTGTCTTTTCGACAAGACCAATATAGGTGCTCGTTTTTCTTAATGCCAGCTTATTTCGGTAAACGCGCAGGTCAGAGCGTTGGTTATGCGATTTAGTTATGCGTTTAACCAAAAATGAATCCTGCGATTTTACCCTCGATTTCAAAAGTCAAGAAGTATTTGATTTTCTCGGTAGACGGCAGATGCGCATGCCGGTCACAAATTTCGACCCCACCCGTATACCGCATTTGTTGCATACTCATATGAAAGGAAAAGGTCGCTCACCGAAGCGTATCCCCCACCAAGACTCAAAGTCATCATGTTGGAAAATGCTCATCTGTCGGAAGGAGTCGCTGTGGCAAAACAGCGCGTTACGATCGCAGACGTCGCTCGAGAGGCGGGAACCTCGACGGCAAGCGTCTCGTATTACCTCAACGACAAACGAGAAAAGCTTAGCGAGAAGACGCAGAACAAAATCGCGCGCGTAATTAAGGAACTCGGATACGTTCCCAATGCCCAGGCGCAAACGCTCACCGGCAAACAAACCCACGTCATCGCCATCATCATTTTGGATAACACCAACAAATGGGCGGGGCTCGTTCTCAATGGCATGGAGCAGGTCATGCTCCCCGCGGGCTACCAGACGGTCGTTTGCACGAGCAACTTTAACCCCGAGACCGAGCTCATGTACGTCGACAAGATGCTCTCGCTGGGCGTCGATGGCTTTATCATCCAGCCCACGGCAAACTTCAAAGCCGTGCACGACCGCATTAGACGCGCCGGCAAGCCGGTCGTCTTTTTCGATGCGGCCATCTATAGCCCAGGTACCAGCTGGATCAAAACCAACCTTTACGACGGCGTGTACAACGCCACACAGGCACTCCTCGACGCCGGCTACGAAGACTTCTTTTCCATTGCCGCCAACATGACCGAGATGCGCACCCGCATGGAGCGTTTTCAGGGGTATGCCGAGGCACTGGCAGCGAACGGACAGCTCTACAAAGCGATTCCCATCGATCACAACAAGCCGTCAATCAACGAGCTCACCGAATACTTTAAATTCAAGTTCAATCCCGCCAAGCGTACGCTCATCTTTGTCCAAAACCAATGGGCGCTCCCCCGCGTCTACAAGGCGCTTCAGCCCATGGCCCATCTGCTTCCGCAGCAAATCGGCCTTTTGGGACTCAACTGCGAAGACTGGACTAATCTCACCACGCCGACTGTCTCCACCATCATCGAGCCCGTCGACCAGGAAGGTCGCGAAGCAGCCGAGATGCTGCTCGCCCTACTTGACGGCAGCAGCGAACCCGGCGAGCAGCGCATTCTCGAGTGCAAGCTCAACTGGCTCGACTCCACCTCGATCTAGACCGCGGGACAAATTAATCAGTAGTGTTTGTCCCAAATCTTAAGTATTTGTTCGATAGAACGGCCCCTGCCGGCTCCTGCTAGACTGGTAGATTCCCAACCGTCCATCCAGGAGCCTCAATGTCGCGCAAGCCCGCCTACAAGCAAGTACTTTCCATCGGCACCGCCGTGGTGCTCGGGTTTGCGCTGTTTACGGGATCGCTCGACGGAGCGCCCAAGTTGCTGTCGCCGCAAAGCAATGAACAGGCGGCGGCTCTGGCCGAAAAGCAAAACGAGAGTCCCAGCCGCACCGAGGACGAGGCAGGCCTGGTCGCTCGGCTCGAATCGGGAACGGCGAGCTCCTCGGACCCTCAAAACAGCCAGGACTCTGGCGATGGCTCCGATTCCGCCGCGACCGACACCGATGACGACGTTTCCGCGGACAGCGCCGCCACCCCCATCGACGAGGTCGAAAACCCCGACCTCAACCGCGCCCGCGGTGTTTATCTCAGCAGCATTCCCGACTACGCCGGCAACCCCTACGTTGCCCTTCGCGCCGACAGCACGCACCCGCTCGGCACGCCGTCATTCACACTCGATGAATACGATCGCGCTACAGAAGAGGGCTGCTTTAAGAAATTCTCCAAGCTCGACAGCCTGGGCCGCACCCGCAAAGCACTCGCCTGCGTGGGCCCCGAATCACTCGGTCAAGGCGAGCGCGGCGATATCTCGCGTATCCATCCTGCCGGTTGGCACCAGCAGCGCTACGACTTTATTCCGGGCCAGAGCCTCTACAACCGCTGCCATCTCATCGCCTGGTCGCTCTGCGGCGAAAACGCCAACCGCAAAAATCTCCTCACCGGCACGCGCTATCTCAACGAAACGGGCATGCTGCCGTTTGAGGAGCAGATTCTCAACTATATTCGCGATACGGGCAACCATGTGCTCTACCGCGTCACGCCCATGTATAACGAAGAGGAACTTGTCTGCCGTGGCGTGCGCCTTGAGGCGCAATCGATCGAGGACCACGGCAAGAACCTCTGCTTCCACGTATATTGCTACAACCTGCAGCCGCACGTGCAGATCGACTACGCCACCGGTCGCAACCAGGCATCCGGAGACTAGTGCCGACCGCGCCACCCGTAACCCAAAGATGATCTGTTTTCCTCCGTCCCCCAGGGATCAAAAAGGGCCGCCCTGGGTTACCCAGAGCGGCCCTTGCATCGGCATGTATGTTGCAGGCAACGCCACACGCTACTTGGCGCGACCCTCCTCATAGCGCTCGACCAGCTTGGCCTGAACGTCATAGGGAACCTGCTCATAGCCAGCGGGCTTCATGGTAAAGTCACCCGTGCCGCGCGTGATAGAGCGCAGGCGCGTCGAGTAATCCGTCAGCTCGGCGAGAGGTGCCTGGGCGATGACCACGGTGTCGCCGCGCTCATCGGTCTCCATGCCCGTCACGCGACCGCGCGATGCCGAGATGTCACCCATCACGGCGCCGGCGTAGCTCTCGGGAATAGTCACCGTGATTTCCTCGATGGGCTCCAGCACCACCGGGTCGGCATCGGCGCATGCCTTGCGCAGGCCGATGCGAGCCGCCGCGCGGAACGCCATCTCGTTGGAGTCGACGCTGTGATACGAGCCGTCGTACACAGCAACGCGAATGCCCGTGAGCGGGTAGCCGGCAATGATGCCGTCCTTCATGGTCTCCTGGACACCCTTGTCCACGGCGGGGATCAGCGAGCGCGGAATGCGGCCGCCCACGACCTCATCCACAAACTCGTAGCCGTCGCTCGTGCCGTCGGGCCCAATAAGCGGCTCCACGCGCAGCCAGCAGTCGCCGTACTGACCGGCGCCACCGGTCTGCTTCTTGTGGCGACCCTGGGCGCTCGCCGTGCGGCGGATGGTCTCGCGATACGGAATGCGGATCGGCACGCTCTTGGCCACGACCTTGGTGCGATCCTCCAAACGGTTGAGCAGCACCGAAACCTGCGCCTCACCAACGGCGGAGATGATAGTCTGGCCCGTCTCCTCGTCACGATCGATGCTCATGGTCGGATCAGCCTTGCACGCCTTCTCGATAAACGTATAGAGCTTCTCTTCGTCGCCACGGTTCTCGGCCTCGATGGCAATGCGGTACTGCGAGTTGGGGAACTTAAACGCCGCAGCCTCGACCTTACCGGTAATGGAGAGCGTATCGCCCGTCTCGGCCGCCAGCTTGGGCGCCACGATGATGTCGCCGGCATAGGCGTGACCGACCTCGGTCATGTCGCGGCCGCACATCACATACAGGTGGGCCAGACGATCGCTCTTGCGGGTACGCGCGTTGATCAGCTCAAGACCCGGCTCAAGCGTACCCGTCAGCACCTTGATAAAGCTGATGCGACCCTGCTGCGGATCGGCCAGCGTCTTAAACACAAACGCCACCGGACGGTCATCGTCGCTCGAAATCTTGAGCGAATCACCGTCGATGAGCGGCATCTCGCCGTAGTCCGTCGGCGCCGGGAAGTACGTGGCGATGTCGTCCATCAGCGAGTTGACGCCCTGCTCCTTAATGCAATCGCCCGCAAAGACCGGCACAAAGATGCGCTCGGCAATCGCCTTCGACAGCAAGCCCTCAAGCTCCTCCTGCGTCAGCGTCTCCTCGCCTTCCAAGTACTTCATCATCAGTTCGTCGTCAGCCTCGGCCACCAGCTCGCACAGATGGTCATGGGCCTCCTCGGCCTGGGCACGATACTCCTCGGGAATCTCCGACTCAACGGCTTCGGTGCCGTTGCAATGGCGCGCCTTCATGCGCACCAGGTCGATAATGCCGTCAAAGTCCTCGCCCTCGCCCCAGGGAAGGGTCACGGCGCCCAGGCGCGTGCCAAAGCGCTCCTGCAGCAGGTCCATCGTGGTCGCAAAGCTGGCCTCGGAGCGCGACAAGCGGTTTACGAACACCGCACGCGCCAGGCGCAGGTCCTCGGCGGCATACCAGAGCTTAACCGTCGTAGGCTGTGGGCCGGCCTCGGCGTCGACCACAAACAGAGCCGTCTCGCAGACGCTCATAGCGGCAAAGGCGTCGCCGATAAAATCGGGATAGCACGGGGCATCGAGCACATTGATACGCGCGCCCTTCCAGTCGATCGGCGCAATGGTCGTCGAGATGGAAAACGCACGCTTGACCTCTTCGGGGTCATAGTCGAGCGTGGGCTTGGTGCCGTCGTGGCCGCCCAGGCGGGCGGTCTTGCCGGAAAGGTGGAGCATGGCCTCGGCGAGTGAAGTCTTGCCCACCCCGCCTTGGCCTACGAGCACCACGTTCCTTACGTTACCAGTCTTGGGAGCACCCATGATGACCTCCTTGCAGGGCCGCGCGCAATGCGCGACGCCAACGGGGAGAGTTCGCGGTCGGTGCCGTCCCGGGAGCAGCATGGTCGGCAGCCGAGCCGACTCACCCTCCAAATGTCCTATGCCACCACCCTACCCTCACGGGTGACTGTCCATGCACACCTTTCGGCACACGTATGAATACAGGCGGCGAGAGGAAGGGACGAACACATGAGGCGATTATTAAACCCCATCGATACAAATGAAAGCCGCCGCAGACCATAAGACCCGCGGCGGCTTCTTCTCAATACATAGATGAGCCTAGCCCTCGATACGGCTCAAGAACTCACGGGTACGTTGCTCACGCGGATGATCGATAACCTGCTCGGACGGGCCCTCCTCGACAATGCGGCCACCGTCCATAAAGACCACGCGGTCGGCAACATCGCGCGCAAACTGCATCGCATGGGTCACGATCACCATCGTCATATTCCGCGCCGCCAAGTCCTTAATGACACGCAGCACCTCGGCCGTCAGCTCAGGATCGAGCGCCGAGGTCGGCTCGTCAAAGAATAAGATTTCCGGATCGAGCGCCAGGGCGCGGGCGATACTCACACGCTGTTGCTGACCGCCCGAAAGCTCACACGGCACCTTGTTCTCGTTGCCCGTCAGCCCCATTTGTGCAATCAGCTCGTGAGCGCGGGCTTCCGCCTGCTCGCGCGGACGCTTAAGCACGCGAATCGGCGCATCGATGATGTTTTTCATCACGGTATAGTGCGGGAACAGGTTGTAATTTTGGAACACCAGGCCGAATCGCGAGCGTGCCCGCTTGGGCACATCGCCCTTCGCATAGACTGCGCCCGAACCCGCATCCGTCGCAACGGCAAGGTCACCAAACGAGAGCGAGCCTCCGTCGAGTGTCTCGAGCAGCGTGGCACACCGCAGCAGCGTGGACTTGCCGCCACCCGAAGGCCCGATAATCGCCACGACCTCGCCACGCTTCACCTCAAGCGAGATATCCTTGAGCACCTCATTGCCGCCAAACGCCTTACGTGCGTTTTCGATTTTCATCACTGAGTTAGTCATGATAATAGTCCAGCTTCTTTTCGGCGGCGCCCAGCAGCATCTCGACCACAAAGTTAAAGACCCAGTAAATCAGCGCCGCGATCGCAAACGGCACCATACTCACCTGCGAGGCGACCAGCGCCTTGGCCGTCGAGAACATCTCACCCACGCCAATGGCAAACGCCAGCGACGTGTCCTTGACCAGCGTGATAATCTCGTTGCCCATCGCCGGCAGAATACGCTTGGCGACCTGCGGCATCACGATATACAGAAACGTCTGCACGCGCGAATAGCCCAGCACCTCGGCGGCCTCGTATTGACCGCGCGGAATGGACTGCAAGCCCGAGCGATAGATCTCGGCAAAATAGCCGGCATAGTTGATGATGAACGCCACAACGCACGCCGTCCACTTGGAATCGGGCGTGAGCGAAATGCCAAACACGTAGTACGGGGCAAAGTAGATGGCAAACATCTGCAGCATGAGCGGCGTGCCGCGCATGACCGAAATGTAGATGCGCGCAATCCAGCGAAGCGGCGCGATTTTGCTCATGCGCATAAACGCCACGGGGATTCCCAGCGGAATCGACCCCAGCAGTGTCAGCACAAACAACTGCAAACTGACCAAGAATCCCTGGCCAAGCATCTGCATCATGACCTGAATAGACATTACTTGAGCACCCAATTATCGAAAGATAGACCATAGCTTGAATACTTATCGCACAGGTCCTTGACCGTGCCGTCCTCATAGAGTGCCTTGAGCGACTCGGTCACGGCGTCGGCCGACTTGGTGTCGCCCTTCTTAAAGCCGACGGCGTAGTGCTCGCTGGACAGCGGCTCATCAAGCTGCGTATAGGCATCGGGCTTGGCGGCAAGCTGATACTGGGCAATCGAAAGGTCGCAAGCCACGGCATCGACCGCGCCGCTCTCGAGCTGCATAAAGGCCGTGTTGTACTCGCCGATCGTGTCGAGCGTGGCAAACGTCGCCGCCAGATCCTTCTGGTCACCCTCGAGTACATCCTGCGCAGCGGAATCGGTCTGGGTAATCACGGTCTTGCCGGCAAGATCGTCCCAGCCTTTGATGCCCGCATCCTTCTTTACCACCAGCACCTGCTCGTTGAGCATGTACGGCTCGGAGAACGTGTAGTCGTCCTCGCGACCCTCCATGGTAAAGCCGTTCCAGATGCAGTTGATGGCGCCGGAGTTGAGCAGCGTGTCCTTGGCATCCCAATCGATGGCCTCGTATTTGACCTCCCAGCCCTGCTTATCGGCAACAGCCTTGGCCAAATCGAGATCAAAGCCGGTGTACTCGCCATCGTCGCCCACAAAGCCGTACGGAGGATAGGACTTATCAAAGCCCACCACGAGCTTCTTGGACTCCGCAGCGCCCTTCACGTCCTTGGCTGCAGCAGAACCGGCAGCGGAGCCCTTGCCGGCACCACCGCCGCAACCGACAAGACCAAGGCCAAGCACCGTAGCGAGCGAGCCGGCTAGACCAACAAACTGACGACGAGACATATCGGTATTCATGGTATTCCCCCTTGATGGCACTTTAGTTAGGTAAAGTGAGTCATGTAACGTTCAGAATCATACACTTTAGTGAGATGGAGTACAAGGGAGGGCTTGCCCGCCGCGTGAGGGGTGTGGGGGTTAAGTTTCCTGCTCTACAGTCCTGCTCACGACGGAGGCCACATTAAGTGGCCTCCTGTTCGTGCGGAACTCGCGATAAACTTAACCCCCACACCCCTCACGCGGCGGGCAACCGTCGTTGGGCTTATCGCTGACACGATTAAACCGCTTGTATATCGTCTGCTGGCTTGACACGGTACAATACTTGCAGCTTTAATTCATGAATTAGTGGAGTTATTGATGGCAGAATCTCGTGCGGAGCGTAAGGCTCGTCGTGCTTTGATCGAGGCGGCTGAGGGGTCGGGGGAGAAAAAATCTTCTAAGAAATCCAAGTCGTCTCTGAATGCGAAGGGTCAGTCGGCTAAGGGCAAGGCTAAGGCCAAGCGTCCCGGCTCTCGTCGGAACGAGGATAAGGCATCTCAGACTCGTTCCAAGCGCTCGCATAAAGATCCGGTTTCGTCTGCGCGTAAGGCCGTGGACCCCAAGTCTCCCTGTTCGATTATGAAGGCTTGCGGTGGATGCACGGCGCTCAATCGTCCTTATAAAAAGCAGTTGGCAGCTAAGCAGGCTGCTATGGAGGAGCTTTTTGCTGCTCTTTGCGAGCGCGAGGGTATTAGCGTCGACCCCATTCGCGGTATGGGCGTCACCCTGGGCGACCCGGGCAAGTATCCTGCGCCGCGTGGTTTTCGTCATAAGGCTGCCACTCCGTTTGCTCCTGGTAAGGAGAGCGCTGTCCGCTGCGGCTTCTTTGAGCGCGGTTCGCACAGAATCGTTGCTGTGCCCGAATGTCCTGTCGAGGCGCCGGGCGCTCGTCAGATTCTTAACGGCATCGCGCGTGAGGCTGAGCGCCTGCACATTCCCGCCTTTAACGAGGACAAGCACCTGGGCTTGCTTCGCTATGCCATCGTTCGCTGCGGTTGGCGTACCGACCAGATCATGGTCACCCTCGTGACCGCTCAGCGCGACCTACCGCATGCGCAGGAGTTCTTTGAGGCTGTCGCCGCACTCGATTCGCATATCGTCACCGTCGCCCAAAACATCAACGGTCGCCCCGGCAATGCCATCTTGGGCGAGGAGACTCGTATCGTCTATGGCGCCGAATGCATGCGCGATCAGTTGCTCGGCTGCGAATTCGACATCTCCCCCACCGCGTTTTATCAGACCAACCCGCAGCAGACGGAACTGCTCTATCGGCTCGCTATCGACGGTATGGATCTGCACCAGGGCGATGTGCTTATGGATGCCTACTGCGGCAGCGGCACCATCGGTCTTTGCGCAGCCAAAGATGCCCAGAACAAGGGTATCGGCATTATGCTGCTCGGCGTGGAGCGCAACCCGGCGGGCATTGCCGATGCACGTCGCAATGCCGAGCTCAACGGCCTCACCCGCAGCGCTTGGTTTATGGCCGACGACGCCACCGATTACATCCTGGATGCCGCCGATAACAACGAGCGGATCGACGTCCTTTCCATCGACCCGCCGCGCGCCGGCTCTACCCCCGAGTTCCTCGAAGCTGCCTGCGCACTTAAGCCGCGCCGCATCACCTATATCAGCTGCAACCCCGTGACCCAAGAGCGCGACCTGCACCAGCTCCTCGACGGAGGCTATCGCCTGCTCAAGATCACGCCGGTCGACATGTTCCCTCACACCGACCACACCGAAACCGTAGCGGTCCTCGAGCGCCGCTAATCCACTGGCACAAGAAAGGGGGCGACCCATCTGGGCCGCCCCCTTCGCTTGGTTTATAAACTCCGCTACATCCCCTTGCGCAGGTCGCACACGCCGGCTGCCGCCATCTCGCGCAGCAGCGTCTCGCGATCGCGCGTCACGATCAGATCCAACGGGAAGTGAATCTCGTCGAGCATCTTGCGCGCGTGATCGAGCTTACCAATTGCCATGCCAATGTGCGCATCGGTCGAAACGCCAATGCCCACGCCCAGCTCGGCGCAGCGCTCGGCGATCTTGCGGCATACGACCCAATGCTCAGTGTCGATACCGTGTTCAAGACTATGGTTGTTGATCTCGATAATCTTGTGCTTGGCCTTAGCTGCCAACAGCACCTCGTCGATATCGAACGGCACGCCCGAACGCCCCGTGTGACCCAGCATGAACACCTTGGGGTGCTCCAGGGCATTGATATACATCTCGGTCGTCTGGGCCAGCGTCGCGCCTTCAGCAACCTGCGGATTATGCACGCTCGCAACCAAATAATCCAAATTTCGCGTAACCAAATCGAACAGCGAATGCTGACGGCTGTACGAATCGCCGGCAATATCGAGCGTGACAGGAGTGTCCTCGCCAAACAGGCTTCCGTCCAGCGAAACGATATCGGCCTCGGCACCACGCAGCACCAGCACGCCGCTCCAAATGCGCGGCCAGATATCCTGGTTGATAAAGAATTGGTAACTGCGCAGGTCATTGGGGCAAGCCGTAACCATAGAGCTCAGATGGTCGGCAGATCCGAGCACCTGCAGGCCACGCTCTGCCGCCCAGTACACATTCTCCTCAATGGTCGAATATGCATGCGCAGAGAACATCGTATGGGTATGAATGTCACAAGAAAGCAGGTAGGGCATCAGGTCTCCTTATCTGGCACGGCCGTCGCTTATATTCATTGTACGCATAGCCTTCAATAGTCGCAAAACCACTCCATCCCAACGACACAACGTTCATGACAACGGGGTCTGGCTTAACACCAAACCCCGTTTCACGTAAAACATTGTAGGCAGAGCGCTTTACTTTTAACGATACTCGTCCGCCAACTGTTTCCAAGCGGGTAACGAATTGATAATCGTTTCGTAACTCACGCAATAGCCCAGGCGGAACCAACCCGGCATACCAAAGCTGTCCGAGGGAACCGCAAGCAACTCATACTTCTTTGCACGCTCGCAAAACGCATTCGCATCGGGTTCCAGCGCCTTCACCCACAGGTAGAATGCACCATCCGGCTCAACATAGGTGTAGCCGTACTCCGCTAGTGCGTCGGTAAGCGCGGTGCGGTTGCGCGCATAGGCCTCGACATCGCTCGGCTCATCGATGCAATCGATGATTACGCGCTGGAAGAGTGCCGGTGCGCATACAAAACCTAGCGTACGGGCAGCACCCGCAACAGCCGGCATCAGACGGGCAGCCTGCGGATTGGTGTTGGGAACCAAGATCCACCCCACGCGCTCGCCCGGCAGCGACAGTGACTTGGAATACGAGTAGCACACGATGGTGTGCTCGTAGATCGAGGGCACCCAAGGCACCTCGGCACCGTACACAATCTCGCGGTACGGCTCATCCGAGATGAGCATAATCGGATTCTCGGGATCGCGCTGAGCGTTGGCCTCGCGCAGAACATTGGCCAGTCGCGTCAGCGTGTCGCATGTATATACGGCACCGGTCGGATTGTTGGGCGAGTCCATAATGACGGCAGCCGTCTTATCGGTGATCGCCTTGAGCACGTTGTCCACGCTCAGCTGGAACGTGTCTTCATCAGCAGGCGCCTCAACACACGTACAGCCGGCCTTCTCAATCCAAACGCGATACTCCGGAAAGTACGGGGCGATAACAATAACCTCGTCGCCCGGGTTCGTAACGGCGTTGAGCGTGCAGGTGAGCGAAGCCGCGGCACCCACCGTCATAAATACGTCTTTGCCCTCATAGCTCGTGCCAAAGCGGCGGTTGAGCGATTCGGCCACAGCGGCACGACATTGCGGCAGGCCCGGTGCGGGCGTGTAGCCGTGCAGCTGGTCGCTCGGCAGCTCCAGGGCCTTCTTAATCGACTCAGCCACAGCAGCGGGCGCCGGAACGCTCGGATTGCCCAGCGAAAAATCGAATACGTTTTCCGCACCGATCTGCGCCTTGCGCTCAAGGCCATAGCTAAAAATCTCACGGATGATGGAGCTTTCCGCGCCGCGAGCATACATAGTTTCGTTGATCATCTGTTCCCCTTTCGCATAGGCGCTATTGTACGCTTTAGCCGAGCAAAGTGCCGCAGCAATGTTAATTGGGGACAGACTTAAATGCGTGAAAACGCTCATTTAAGTCTGTCCCCAATCAACAGACGGCCCCATATCGCTCAAAAGAAAAAGCCTCCACAAGTTTCCCCGCGGAGGCTTTTGTTACAAGGACTATTTGTCGGCGTCGGTGTCGGCACCGGCATTGACGGCATGGTCATCGTCAGCACCATCGGATGCGGCTTCGGCGTCCTCCTGCATGGCCGCCTGCGCAAAGGCCGCGGCATCAGCCGCCAGCTCCTCCTCGCTCATACGAGGCACGCGCTTCTTGGTCGGCATGCCGGCCGCCTTGGCATTGCGCTCCTCCTTGGCCGCCAGGATATCACCCTCGCGCTCAAGGTAGGCATCCCACTCGTTGTCGAGCAAGGCGTTCACGGCGTCGCCTTCGACGGTCTCGCGCTCAAGCAGCACCTTCGCCATCAGATCGAGCTGATCGCGACGGGCGTCCAGGATCTCGACCGCACGACGATGGGCCTCACGCATAATGCGCTGAACCTCGATATCGATGCGGCGCGCCGTCTCCTCGGAGTAATCCTGGTGATCGGCGTAATCGCGACCAAGGAACACCTGATGTTGCGCCTCGCCAAACACTTGCGTGCCCAGCTCCTCGCTCATGCCCAAGCGCGTGACCATCTCGCGCGCCATCTTGGTTGCGCGCTCCAGATCGTTGCTCGCGCCCGACGTAATGTCATCGCACATGAGCTCCTCGGCAACGCGACCGCCCAAGAACACGGCGAGCTCGTCGAGCATCTCGTTCTTGGTCTTGAGGAAGTGATCCTCCTGCGGAAGCTGCAGTGTGTAGCCCAGAGCCTGACCGCGGCTGACGATCGAGATCTTGTGGACCGGATCGGAGTGCTCCAGGATGTGGCCCACCAAAGCGTGACCGCTCTCGTGGTAGGCAATCGTGGTGCGCTCGGCCTCGGTCATCACGCGACCCTTGCGCTGCGGTCCGGCAATCACACGCTCCATCGATTCCTCGACCTCGTCCATCGAGATCACGGAACGATGGCGGCGGGCAGCCAGCAGCGCAGACTCGTTGAGCAGGTTCGCCAAATCGGCGCCAGTAAAGCCAACGGTCATCTGGGCGAGTTTCTCAAACTTAACGTCCTCGTCCATCGGCTTGTTCTCGGCATGCACGCGCAAGATCTGCTCGCGGCCCTTCACATCCGGACGGTCGACCGTAACCTGACGGTCAAAACGGCCGGGACGCAGCAATGCCGGATCCAGGATGTCAGGACGGTTGGTCGCAGCGATCAGGATGACCGACTCGCTTTCCTCAAAGCCGTCCATCTCGACCAGCAGCTGGTTGAGCGTCTGCTCGCGCTCGTCGTGACCGCCGCCCAAGCCAGCTCCGCGCTGACGTCCCACGGCATCGATCTCATCGATGAAGATGATCGACGGGGCCTGGGACTTGGCCTCCTTAAAGAGGTCACGCACACGGCTGGCGCCGACACCTACGAACATCTCGGCAAAGTCGGAACCCGAGATGCTAAAGAACGGCACGCCCGCCTCGCCGGCAACGGCCTTGGCCAGCAGCGTTTTACCGGTGCCCGGAGGGCCAACCAGCAACACGCCACGCGGGATCTTGGCGCCCAGCTTGCGATAGCGATCCGGATCGCTCAAAAAGTCACGGATCTCCTCGAGCTCCTCGACTGCCTCGTCCACGCCGGCAACGTCTTCAAACTTGACCTTGGGGCGTGTGGCCTCGTTGGTCTTGGCGTTGGTCTTGCCAAACTGCATGTTCCTGTTGTTGGCGCCCATCATCTGGCGCATAAAGTAGAACATGATGGCGATAAGGGCGATCGTCGGAAGCACACTCATCGCCAAGTCGCCCCAAAAATCGGGATCGTTGGTGTTGACGATGTACTTGGTATCGGGGTGCTCCGCCATGAGCTCGGCAAGCGAATCGGAGCCGACATAGGTCGAGGAGAAGCTCTTGAGCTCGCTCGTATCGCCCTTGTCCTTCTTCGTCTTCCAGTAATGACCCGTCACGCTTCCGTCTTGAACCGTATAGGTCAGATCTTCGACGCGATCCTGCTTGATGGCGCTCACCATCTCGCTCGTCGCGAGCTTAACGGTATTGCTGGAGCTGGCAAAGCCGGAGCCCATGTTAAAGAAGGCGTAGCCCAGAAGCGCGCAAGCCAAAATAAAATACAGCCAGCCCGTACGCGTGGGCTTCTTGCCTCCGGGCATCCCCGGGATCTTAGGCTCCCGGGGAGTCTGGGAATTGTTATCGTTATGGTCGTCGGGCATCTTACGAATAAACCTCCGGTTTCAAAATGCCCAGATACGGAAGGTTACGATAGCGCTCGGCATAGTCGAGGCCGTAGCCCACCACAAAGGCATCGGGGCAATGGGTTCCAACATACTTGGGCGTGATGGCCGAGGTGCGGTCCTCAACGTCCTTCCACAGGAAGGCAGCGACCTCCAGCGAAGCGGGCTTGCGGCTCTCGAGGTTCTTCATCAGGTACTTGAGGGTCAGGCCCGAGTCCAGAATGTCCTCGACGATCAGCACGTCGCGACCACGGATGTCGATATCCAGATCCTTAATGATACGCACGATGCCCGAAGACTTCACACCGTCGCCATAGCTCGAAACAGCCATGAAATCGATGTTGGTCGGTAGCTCAATCTTGCGCATCAGGTCGCCCATAAAGACAACGGCACCGCGCAGAACCGCGATCAGCACCAGATCCTTACCCGCGTAGTCGCGAGTGATCTCCTCGCCCAGGCGAGAAACGATGCCGTCGATATCCTCCTGCGTAAACAGAACCTTCTCGATATCCGGATGTTGAGAAGCCATGACAACCCTTTCTTGTGCTTAATCGCCCACACACCGCCGTATGGACGCGAACTACACATTCTAGCAGCGCACGGGGTATATTTTCCAGCCCGCGCACCATCAGCGCGGGAATACCGTCAACGCCGCACAGAACAGCTGGTGCGAGGGGCTAATCCGCGTCAACCACGCGAAGCAGATAAGCCACACGCGTCGCCGCCGTGCATTTAAAACGTTCGTCCGCGCGAACTCCGGCGACCCACACCACGGCACCTCCCGGCGCCGTCCTCACCACGGGCACGCCGGCGCGCTCGGAAACGGGAATGCGAGCCTCGCCTAGCAAGTCGGATACCTTCTTGCTTCGGCCACTCATTCCTAACGGGCACATCACGTCTCCCGGTGCGGGACCGTCCACCCACAGGCGCGCCAATCGCGCCTCTGCAGGGATCTCGCCACGTGAGCCCGCCAGGATCCGCTCACTATCGCTGTCGGCAAAACCCAGGGCAGCCGCGTCTACCAAAGCTGTCACTTCCCCGGCAGCCGCAAGCTCACGGGCGCGGCGCACGATATCGCATCCCGGCTCAACGGCCATCGGCTCTGCGACCAGCATGCGCCCCCCGCCCAACGGCAAACGACCGGGTATGGTAATCCAGTCCGCAACCAGCCCCTCACGAGCCGCCGGCGCCTTAAACGCTAGCATGCCAAACTCGACGCGCGCGTCAATTCCCGCCGGAAGCGTGACCGAGCCTGTGCCTTCGGCAACGCAGGAAAGAACTCGCTCCACATGTCGCATCTCTGGACGAGCGCCCGGATCGATGCGTTTGATCGCCAGTCGCACGATGCGCCGCGCGATTACCACCTCGGCCGCAGCAAGGCGTCTGGCATCGAGCACTAGCGCGCCCGCCGCCTCCTTGCGCAGGCAGCTTCGAAACGCCTGCGCCGACAGCTGGGATAGAAACGCGTCTTCGTCACCCAAGATCTCACAGGCGGCGCCAATCGTCTTGCACACGCTCGCATTACGCTGTGCCACCACTGGCATTACCCGATGGCGCACGTAGTTTCGCAGATACGAGATATCCTCATTGCTCTCGTCTTCACGCCACGGCTGACCATGTACCTGTAGATAGCCCACGAGCTCGCCATGAGTTAGGTCGAGCAAGGGACGCACCACGATATTCCTCCGGCGAGGAATGCTCGATAGACCAGCGGGCCCCGAACCCTTAATCGCGTTCATCAAAAACGTTTCCGCGCGATCCGAAGACGTGTGCGCGGTGCAGATACGAGCCGCCGTTCGCGGTGTCCCCGTCTGGGCGCAGAGCTCGCGAACATACCTCCGCGCCGCGGCATAGCGCACCTCGCGGGCCGCGGCCTCAATATTGCCCGACCCCCCATCAAAATAAGCGTGCTCCACACACAGCGGTAAACCATATTTCGCGCAGAGCTCACGCACAAAGGCCTCGTCGCCATCGGACGCCTTGCCGCGCAGATGATGGTTTACATGCAGCACATGCAGGCGCTCGCGAGCAATGGGGGCAACACCGCGTCCGTCTTGGATATCCAGCTTTGATGTGCACGCCATAAGAAGCAGTGCCGTCGAGTCCGCGCCGCCTGATACCATGAGCACGACAGGAGCAGCCTGCTGCCTCGTCCGGGTCTCATCGACTGCCCCAGGCACGGCATGGTGTCCATAATGCTGAGATACCGTAGGCATTTGCTTCCTCCTCTATTCGTCCGCACCCATTGTATCCTTTGGAATCTTATGTCTCGTCTGCACCTTCATATCCTCGGCAGTGGCTCTAAAGGCAACTGCACACTCATCGAGGGCCCGCAGGGGCTCATTATGGTCGATGACGGACTGTCTCGCCGCGAGACATTAAAGCGCATGGCAGAACTGGGGCTCTCGACAGACAACGTCTCGGCTCTTCTCATTACTCATGAGCATAGCGATCACATCAAGGGCCTCGATGTCTGGTGCAAGCACTGGCACGGCCCCCTCTTTGCCAGCAGTGGCACTCTTTCGAGTAAAGAAAATCTTTCGCATCTGCCTGTCGAGGAATTCGATCCCGGTGACACCCTATCCATTGCCGGCATCCACGTGCAAACCTACTCAACATCACACGATGTCATCAATCCAGTCGGCTATCGATTCGACACCCTCGATGATTCCATCGGCTTTGCCACCGACACCGGAGAGCTATCGAGCCAAGCCATGAACACCCTCAAAGATTGTCGAGTCCTCGCACTCGAAAGCAACCACGATGTGACCATGCTGCGCGAGGGAGAATATCCCCGCTTTCTTCAGGAGCGCATCCTGTCTGCAAGGGGACACCTCTCCAATGGCCAAGCCGCCGAAGCCGCGCGCGAACTTGTTACCGATCGCACCGAACAGCTCATTGCCATGCATATCAGCCAAGATAACAATCGTCCGAGCCTTACCGTCAAAAGCTATGCCAAAGCTCTGGCCGCAACCCTGGATGACGAGGTCGGCAGCTTCGCAACCCTTCTCCAAGGATCGCGAAAGCTCTCGATACGCCCCGCAAGCCAGCATCGGCCAGCAACCATTCAATAACTGGGCTAAACAGCAAAAGGGGCCGGGAATCGCTTCCCAGCCCCTTTTGTTGTCTTTTAATAGCGAAGAACACCAACAAAGTTATTCGATGGAGATCTTCGTAACGTTCTTCTTCTCGACGATCTTGGGAACCGTAACGGTCAGGATGCCGTCAGCGTACTTAGCCGAGAGGCCCTCGCTCGAAGCGTCCTTAAGATACACGCCACGCGTCGCGCTGTACGAGCTGAACTCCTTCTGCAGGAAGTTCTTGCCCTCGTTCTCCTCGTCTTCCTCGACATTCACGCTAATGGACAGACGACCCTCGTTAAGCTCGACATCGATATCGTCCTTGGCGACGCCGGTCAGATAAGCCTTGACCTCATAGCCATCGCCCTTATCCTCAACGTCAACGGGGAACGCCTTAGAGGCAATCGAGTTGTTTGCAAGGTCGGTCATATCATCAAACAGATCGAACAGCGAGCTAGCAGAAGGACGAACGCCAAAAACCGAACGATAAGGAACCATGCTTGCCATGTTTACCACTCCTTTTAAGGACTGCCGAGTCATCTTCTAAGTGACTGGGACTTCTTTTGACGCTCTTATATATGCCCACCCAGTGCTCATATATACATCGACTATAAAGTTTTTTGAGTCCAGTACTATAAGCATATCTAAGTGTGTATGACTAAGGTTTTAGTAAGGTTAAGGTTCTTTGAACAAGAGCTTAAATAGCAAGTATGTTCGCAGCTACAAATAACAAGGGGCTTACAATGAGCGCGTACACGTTGTTGGTAACGAGCTAAAGGGCATCATGGACGACCAAAACCAGAACAATATGTTTATGCCGACGCAGGGCGAAGATACTTCCACGCAGCCGCCACGGTTCCATCGCCCCCACATCTCGCAAGAGCCCATTAATGATCCGGAGCCCGAGTATGTGTCGAGAAATCGATATCAAACGCTCGAGGATGCCCAAACGGGACGTAAACATATGGGCGTCGCCTCGGGAGACCCTGTATATCTGAAAGACGCACCATTATCTAAAAACAGCGCAGCTAGTGATGAGCCGATGAAAGCATCCGCCACTCATCAACAAAGAGGTCCTCGACCAAAGCAAACCTTGACGCATTCGGCTCGCTATCTCGAAACGCCAAAACAGGGAAAATCAATCTTCGTTTCATCAAGTAAACGACGCAAACAGCATCGACTGACAATCCTGCTTTTGATTATTGTGGGCATAGCAGTTGCCCTTGTTATTCGTTTTATTTTCTTTAAGTAAAAGCTCAATACCAAAAAGAATTATATCGTCTGGCGTAAATGAGTTATTTATGCCCCGCAAACGCAAAAAGGGGGAGGCCGCGAGGCCTCCTCCTTCTCAGTTCGATGGCGGCTCGGTGCCGTCCACCGGTCAGCGGCGCCCTGGCCTCCCACGGGCTGACCCCGCAGTACTCTCGGCGCGATGGGGCTTAGCTTCCGGGTTCGGAACGGGACCGGGCGTGCCCCCCATGCTCTGGCCGCTGACCGGTGGGCGGCGCCCACCGTTACGGTGTCCTGGGTCTAACATC
>SKEL01000057.1_pt1 | contig 118949 bp, 106 predicted proteins | sample 4826741 | NCBI WGS metagenome assembly SKEL01 (sample SAMN11008810, study PRJNA524170) | human gut metagenome | biome: Human fecal sample; material: Feces; isolation source: fecal sample from pouch patient p33 | host: Homo sapiens | place: Israel: Tel-Aviv | collected 2016-03-22
AATAAGTATTGATTATTAAAACGATTAATAATCAAATCCTTGATTAAGACAGTAACCATTTAATTATGATTAATCATCAGAATTTCAACTCAAAATCACCATTCTTTTAAAACACATCCTAAATTTAAAAGAGTTAAGTGCATATTACACTTAACTCTTTTGTCTATCTCATACTCATACACTGTAATTCAGCTTGTTCGAGGACGTGGTTGATGGCTTGTTCACTTTTGTTTGGTGGGTAATCATATTTTCTTAGGAGGCGTTTGATTTTGGTACGCATTTTGGCTTGCGCACGTTCACTTTTGTACCATTCATCTCCTGTTTCTTTGATGGTATCATTAATGACTTTAGCTAAGTCTTTAGCAATCATTAATAGTACCTCACGATCCATTGTTTCTAAAATTTCTAAATCTTCTGTTAAGACATCAAAGAAGGCCTTTTCTTCATAAGTTAAATCGAGTTGAGTTCCTTCTTCAATGGAAATTAAAATGGCATCTTTTAATTTAATTAATTCTTCTAATACGAGATACACATCTTCTTCATCATGACGATTATTGTATTGTTCTAAGATGCGTTGTAGCTTTTCTGAGAATTCTTTACTTTTGACTAAGTTAACTTTCTTTAAGCTATCGACCTTTTCTTTCATAACACGCATCAAGATATTAGTGGCAATATTTTTTTGTGGCATCGCTTGAAGTTTTTGAAGGTTTTCTTCTGTTAATAAGTCAAAATTATCTGAGCTTCCCGCTTCAGAAAGAACTAAGACTTCATCACCTAAGATCGCTTCTTCTAGCATTTTTGAAATACGATGATTCACTTCTTTTAAATCCGGTGTTCCTGTTTTATTTGTTTTCATGATAAACGAGCGCACCGCAATAAAGTATGAAATTTCTTGTTTCATTTCTTTTTCTAGAAAACTTATACAAATTTTAAATACGTCTTTTAATAATTCGTAACATTAATAATTTATGCTAATATCTTCTTTAAAAACTTCATCTTATTCTTTTTCGTCTTCTGCAGCCATTGACCAACCATAGTCATCTCCAACTGGAATATAACGAATAACTTTATCAAATTGCCCCAGACGCTTTTTGAGATAATCACTCAGATTTTTATCAGTGCAATAGATGTAGCAACCTTTTTGACCACGTGTCATTAAAGTACGATAGGTATTTTTAATAATATCATCGGCTAAAGCTAGAGCTTGTGTTGGATTCTTTTTATACATGCCTTTTAAACCTTTAATCGATTGGTCTGTAGTTGCACGTTGGAAAAAATCTGTTACAATTTTACCATTTTCATATCGCATATCATTTCCAATAATAACTCCTACATAATCAAACTCTAACCCCTGGCATGTATGGATACAGCCTGCTTCATTCACTGACTCAGAATCAATTGCCCAAGTTGAAGAATTCCCAAGATTCCAACTTATTGAAAAATCATGCTCTTTAATTTGAATATCTTTAAAGTTTGAATTATTGCGTCCATCTTTTTTCCATTCCCAACAGTATCCGGCTACAATACGAGCTTTATTATTAATTTTATTTTTCTCTTCAATTAATTGCTGCATTTGTTGAGGCGTCTCTACAACTTTAATATCATATTCAAACTCAAATCCATCAAAGTTAGCCGTCTCTTTAATTTCTAAAACATCATCAAGCCATGCTAAATAACCATCTGATCCATTACATCTAAATTGAGAATCTAGCTTCATTTCATAAACATCCGCATTTAATTCTTTAGCAAAATGATGTATCACATCTTTATTTCCGGCATCAGCTACTGTTACTCGTTGATTTTCATCAATAAAGAAAATCGAAAATTTAGAAGCATTAATAATTTCTTTTGTTTGATTTTCCCCTTTATTTTTAAACATTCCTGATTTTTCGTTTAAACGATGCGCTTCGTCTACAATAAGAACATCAAATTCATTTTGATCAGATTCATAATAACAACCTGAACCTTTAAATAAATTATTAATATACGATTTTTTATAATTGCCTTGTAACTTTTCGCAATAAATCGCACGTGGTGCACTGTTTTTCGTCACATATTGGCAAACCATATCTTCAGACGTTAATTTAACTAATAAATTAATCGCTAAAACAGATTTTCCTGTTCCAGGCCCTCCTTCAACAATCAAAACATTTTTCTGATTTGTTCGATAAGATTGACGTGCTAATTCAATTGCTTCTTCATATACAACCTTTTGAGTGTCAATCATGACAAATTCTTCATTTCCTTTTAACATTGAATTTAAAGAATCCTGTAATGACTTTGAGGGACGAATTTTCCCGTTTTCAATTTTATATAAGATACGTTTCTGATCAGGTAATTTAATATATTTCTTAATAAATTCACGTAACTTTAAGACATCACCTTTTGCATAAACAGGTGCTTTCTCTAAGTAACTTTGATAGTGTTCATTAATTAAATCGTCTTGCTCATCTAAGACATAATTATGTAAATACGCACACGGATAAAGATTCACTTCTCCACTTTGAACCGACTCATTATAATTTTCAATTAAGCTAGCATATGACCAAGCCTGATAAGATGGGTGAGCTGTTTCATGAACTCCATGCGCAAACCTTGTTTTAATAATTCCATCTTTATAATCAACAAGCTCCGCTTTCTCCCACTGCTTTAATTCAACAATGATTACAGAATCTTTCTCTGACTCATCCATCCCTGTTAAAATAAAATCAATACGTTTAGAAGTCGTTGGCACTTTATACTCAATGGCAACACCAGCCTCTTCTGGAATTTCATTCGTTTGTAACACCTTATACATATATTGCATCGAATTATCCCAAGAGCGAATCTCATTTTGTGATGTTCTCCCAATCTTTTTCTTATAATTCTCATAAATTTTCATCGTTAACTGATCATTTAAAATATGCTCTAAAAATTCTCCCTTTGTCGCTTCATAAACAATCATTCCTATCACACCTTTATCTTTAGTTAACCTATATAAATCACATTCTCTGATTAAGTTATCCCAAACCCTAATAAATATATTCTTCTAACTTCATAGCTAAATGAAGTACTAATGTATTCCTTAAGGTTCCTTTATATTGAATTGCCTCTTTACGATAACGATGCAAATAAGATACCCAAGATTTTGCCTCGTCTTCTACTTTTAAATGTATTGGATAAAATTCAATCATATCTACATATTTATATTGCTCTGTTGGCGTCTTTAACTTAGAGCTTTTCAATCCTGCTTTAGTATATGGTCCTTGATTTGGTCGTTCCCCTATACTATAAAAAATATCAGATGATATAAATAAACCACTTTTACTCTCACATGCTCCATTTTCTTTTTGAGGAGTTAAATAGTCAAATACTTCTGAATTCTGACGAGTACGAATAATTCTTAAATTATGCTCTTTTGTTAACGATATACTTTTTTCATTATCGAACATTAATTTTTTTAAAGTATATGTATCTTCTTTCTCTACAGCCTCAAGTGTTTTATTAGTCAACATTTTCCAGTAATTTCTTGTTACACCATTGCTATCCACAACAAGTAATTGATCATTATTATCATGGAGTAAAGTTATAACTTTTTGTTTAATATCTTGACTAACTCTTGTTCTAGTAACTTTTTTATAAGACTCTATGGTAGCTAATTTTTGAAATTCTAAACAAGCTTCCCAATATCGTTTAGAGCCTCTCCAAAGCGCAGGACACTCCACTCTTATTTCATGTTTATGAGGAATAGCTGTCAAAAACAACGCCATTCTATCTATATTTCCATAGGGGGTTTTTTTAAAGTTTATGACATGAATTCCCGTTGTTATTACTTGATTAAGTTCTTTATTCTTTTTAGGTGCATGAATCTGCGGAAGATACCCTAACTGCCGAATCATATCACGAATAGCTGCATCAACTCGATGACTGATGTCACTTTCAATACGATCATCAATAAATTGTGTCAATCTACCCTGACGCGCCAATCCAGCTCTAATTGCCTTTTTAGGGTCTGTATTATCCTCAAAATAATTATTACCATCACTATCTTTATATGGTAATAAGACAAATGCTACTGTTAAATCAGAAGTATACTTAACCTGATTTTGAATCTCTGAAATTCGTAAATGATGTCTTTCAGATTCTTGCTTTTCTGGATCTAATGCTGATAAAATAGTTGGATTATAGATTTCTTTAATTGTGATATATGAAGGGAAGCCTTCAGTAGCACCAATAATTTTTAATACTTCTCGTTTTAATATAGAATTAATTTCATTAGAACTATACGAATAAATCTCAATTACTAAGTGCTCTTTTCCCGTCATTTGCTTTAATAATTCTTTATAATTATCATAGTCTACATTTGAAAAACCAGTAACTCGCATTGCGTTCAATCCTTTAATCGGACATAACCATTCTGAGCAAGACCTCTTAATCTCATTATAAATATCCCACTTATCATTCATTTTTAAACCTGATTCAATTGTTGTAATTCCTCCACCCATTTGTGGGTGATAAAGTCCATATAATTGATTGTCATGATACTTATTTGGGCTATTAATCCATTCTTTTACAGGAGGAAGCGATTCATTGAAATACTCTTTATAAAGTTTTACTGTATCACTTTTCCAAATAATGTCCTTTTTATCCTTTGTAACCTCAAGTGTAAATAATTGATTACTAGATATCTTTTTAAAAACTGTCACATTATTACTTATTAAATATTTATAAGAAATTCCCTTACTTAACCAACGCGAAACTTTGGAAGTATAAAGGACTTTATAACAACTTTCGCTTGGGATTGTTTGCAAAGTAAACTCTAAGCTAAGCGAAAAATAATCCTTTCGATTTTTTAATGAATTAAAAAGTAACTCTGGTTTACTATATATACGACTCTTTCCTTTGTGTATTGCAATCATGAATTCTAATTCAGATTGATGAACCTTTATTTTGTCTTTCATAAGTTGCAGACATAGTAATTTAGGTATCAAATCGAATATTTTACCATTCGTTTGGTCTACTCCCGATTTTAATAAAGGAATATTTATTTTTTTAGATGGAGCTAAGTCCTCTATCGATAATTCATCTAGCCATTGAAGAAAAGCTCTTTTTCTATCAATATCTTTTATTTTGACTATCTGATTCTCTCCCCATACTTGTATTGCATAAATTAAATATTCATTATCAATGTCCTCTGTACTAAGAATTAAATAAGGATTCGATTCTCTTGTATATAAATCATTACAATAAACAATTCGAGGAGAAATAGCATAAATTATCTCCTTGAGCGATTGAGTTTTAACGAGTCTAGTTGGTTGGCCATTTTTAAATTCAAATAAATAATCTTTAAAGAATTCACTCCACTTAAGTGGAATATGTGTTACATATAAATTTTCTGTAAGATTTCTACGTAAATTAAATCCCTGTAAAAACAATGCTTCTTTATTCATAACCATTTAACCCTTTCTTTAATGCTGTATAAAATGGTAGATACAATAAATGACTTAGCTCCTTATCTTCATCACTATCTAATAATCTTTCAAGATATTTACAAATCTCTTGTAATAAATCAAAATTACTTGTTCCTGATTTGATAAAAGCATCATCTGCAAAATAAATATGTGGTGGAGTTTTTTCAAAATTAGTAATTCGAAGTAAACGTCCAAAAATCTGCATAATTAAAATAAAGCGTGAAATAACTATTTCACTTTTCAATTGTTCTGGCATACTTCCTACCTCATAATAATCCGCTAATGCATCCTTCCAAAACTGATTTACTAATCCCCGTAAATCCACGATATCCAATTCCTCTTGCTCTTGATTTACTTTTTTTATCCACGAATAAGCTAAACCATTAATCTGAATCATTGTGCGACTAATATCTTTTGGTACTTCCATTGGGCGAACTAAAAAGAATAGAGAATTAAATAACGAATGACCATCTTCTCCTACTATATTAAATCCACGTTCAATAGAAGTTGCAGGAGCAATAAGAATTTGACAAGCCGGAGCTATTAGCCTTAGTCTCTCAATATTTCCACGTTTAACAAATCCTACCTGTTCTTCCTTATCATCTTCTATTAACGAATAGCACTCTACACTTCTCCAAATTTCATTAATTATTGCTTGCACAGGCTTACACTGCTCATAACTATTGACAATAAGTAAGATACGATGATTTTTATCTAATTCTGACTGGATATATTGTTGACATGCTATTACAATTTCAGATAATGCATCATCTTTATCATTGACTCCAGATACTTTTACATTTGTAGGAATAATTGTTAAAGATGATTTCCGAATAAACTGTTGAATTTCCTCTCTTGGTTCAAGAATATATGTAACATCTCGTTCGATATGATAACGATATGATCCTGGAGCATAACTCGTACCAGAAAATAAAATTGTTTGGGGTCCTAATGCTTCTCCTTTCTCATTTAATTTCATAAAAGGTAAGTCTAATAAAATTGAACGACCTAAACCAAATTGCCGAAATACTGTAAAATCCATTTTTTCTTTATCATAAATATAACCAAAAATATGCTTTAATAGCGCTTCTGGTATTAAATGCATTATTGACTGAAGTGGATTACGTGTAATATACGGTAATTTTAATTGTGCCTTATCTTCATATTCTAGTAATTCCGCAGATCTTATAAATGACTTCACAGTTTTATCTAAACATAAAAAAAGAAATACAAATTCAAACTCAAGTTCGCTTACTTTTGAATTAACATAATGCTTTCTTACTTGATTAAAACACTCTCTTATATTTTCTGCTGTACCTAATAAACTATTTTCATAATTTGCAAGTATAGCATTTTCTTCTATACTAACTAGATTACTTAAGTTACTATAGTTCAATAAATCCTCTTTTAATTTTAAATCATCCACAAATTTTTCAATAATAATTTTATCCGTCAAACAAGTTTCACATTTAAGTAAATTTTCAATCTTCGTATTTGTCCCATCACTTAAAAAATAATGAAGCTTATCGTAATATTTTTTAAAATCATCGTAAGCATCTAATAAACATCGGATTTTCTTTGTTTTTCTCTTTTGATTTTTAGGATGATTCCAATAACTCCATGTATCATAATTATCGGAAACTAAATTATATAATTCATATTTTTTAGAAAAAATATCATCTAATGTCACTTGGACTTTATCAACTTCATCTATCATTACTAAGTCTATGTAATTCAAAATAAAATCTAATAATGGCATGGAAATTCCTCCTTCCAACAGAGGTGTCCTTCCATAAACTAGAGAATGCGTTGTAGTAATAATTACATCTGCATGTGCTATCTTTAAATGTTGTGCTTTTCTTGGACAATTAAAGTAAACAGGACAAATATATTTTGCATTATTATGTTCAAGTGAATAGCAAGGTTCCGAACCAAATTCTATCCGCTCTAAATGACGGTAATTTTTTATGGCACCTTGTATTGGACAGGGGGCTGTATAATATGGTGCACATTCTTGTGACAAGAACATATCTCCCTCCTCTTTAAGTTTCTTCATTTGCTGGAGAATGGTAGTTCTTCCTGTTACAACAGCAGTTGAAAATCCTAATATTTTAAAAATTTGAGCTACTTTATGAACATCTGTAATGGTCTCTAATACTAAAGTAGCCCGATTTCCTTTTTTGATTGTACCATAAGTTAAAATATGCATTAAAGTAGACTTTCCTGATCCAACCATACCTAAAATATAAGCTATATTATCAACTTTGATTATACTGTTTTTTGTTATTTTCCCTTGTTTAACTTTTTTAATTGTCATTCGATCAAAACGAGAAAAATAATTTTCGCTTTTTTCTCCAGCTATACTTAACTTTTCATCCATTTCTTTTGCTAAATAAGCTAATTCTTTAAAAGTAAATTCAATTTTATCTCCCTTTTTAGGTTTTATTTTAGGATAATACTCCGCTGAATCTATTAAAACCCCATTTAAATCAATCTCATAGATAGTCTCTTTTCGCCTAAATGTATATTGCGATATATTGGGGGCAAAATTTATATCCATGCCTAAATTAACGTGCTTTGTAACCCAAAGTGACGAATACTCTTTATAACGCTTACTCTTCTTATACCCCTGTTTAGGAGAAACCCTCTCGTTCTTGATACTCAATAGTTTAAATGTATCGTCCAGCGATTCGTACAGATTAAAATATTTTTTGAATGTTTTTAAAGAAGTAAATTTATTATAATTATATACAACATTATCAATAAGAAAATCTTGATAATCAAACTCACTTCTCCCACACTTATGAAATTTTTTCAAAATTACTTGAACCATTTTTATGTCAGATATCGCAAATTTCTCATAGCAACATAATAAAAAACTCTCAATTAAGCATACTTCTTTCAAATCCTTTACATCTATATTTTTTGTCGTGCCTCTATTTAACCTTTCTAACTCTTTGATACTTTCTTCGAACATACATCTATTTGCTCCTCTACTTTTTTTATTAAATCTGTAAATGTCAAACACTCTATATTCTGAGGTAACTTATTATTTACTACTTGACAATAGTCCTTACGATTTCTACCTGAATCATCCGGAACCACAATAAAATTCCGTATTCCATTAAGAGGATTATAACTTGAAAGCTTATTTTCCAACTCATAAGCCAATCGATACGGACTATGATAATCTTTGGCATCAATAGCAAAAAACATTTGGTTTTCAAAAGTAATTTTACAGTCATATCTATCTTTATCTGGCCATAATTCACATTCAACGTTAAGCCTATCGCATTTTTTCTTAATCTCTAACTCTAATAATCCTGGAATAACTATAAACAGATTTATGCCTGGCTTAACCCTTTTATATCCCCTATCTATATTAATCTTTTTAGGAGAAATCTGCTTCATAACCAGGTTACAACGATAATGTGAACATCTATATCCTTCATCCTCCTTTATCGCAGTCCATTGACAATTGGGACATTGATAAACTGCATTGGATGGAATTTCTTCATAGCAATAAGCATAAAAATCATCAATAAAATTTTCTCTACATCCACTTTGTGTTAAAATACGACGCAACTTCCCTAATTGAGGTAAAGTAGCTATTGGATGTTCAATTATAAACTTTCGTACTTTAACATAACTTATTGCATCTAATCTTCGTAACAATTCAAATACTTTATTTTGTTCTTTATCAACATTATAATCCAAACACATCGCCGCTGTCAGTCTTCCCTCATCCGTGATAACATATCGTGTCTCTGATATTTTCTCTAATAAAGGTTCAAAACAAAGACTAAATTTTAAATTTTCTGGTTGATTCACAATTCGATCAATCCAATCTTCTGAATGGATACTTAGATAATTTAAGATCATGTCTGTTTCATTACTAGGTGCAACCAACATTCCCTCTTTATCGATTAAATTATATTTAAATGCTATAAACCACCACTCATTAAGTGATTTATAAACTATATCTTTCTTATCTTCATCTTGCTCACACATAACAATACCGTGCATGACATTGGTTATTATTCGATAAAGCTCTTTTTCAAGCATTATAGATTCCTCCTAAATAAAAAAACTGCATTTTTGTATGCAGTAAAATAGAATATAAATAAAGCTCAGAAAAAAATACAACATTTAATTTTCTTATATATAAATCTCGATAAGTTTTTTACATCGCAAAAGCTTTAGCGCAACCATAGGATTTGTTAGTACCAAAATGGTCTAAAAACTAAGATTAATATTAAAACTATAAAAAAAATCTCATTTTCTATATAAATATTTTAATTCCTATATAAGAAAAGCATTGCTCTATATTTGAAATATTTTATTTTATCGCGTACATATAAAAATTACATAATTAATCATTTTTTGTCAATATCATTGTAGATACAAGTGTTTTAAAAATAGAAATTGACATAATTTAAGTTTTAATAAATCAGCTTTTTTATTTCCCAAACATACATTGACTAAGCTCAAATTTCTTCACAGTTCTCTTCATCACTGCCCCCCCTAGCGTGATCATCGAATATAATATAATCTAATCTTCATCTGCTCGGGCAAAGAGCTTTATACATTCTAATCTGTTCATTTATAAATCTAATTATTCTGTAACTATTCAATCTAACTAAATGAGCATAAAAAGGAGATGACCTTATTTAAAATATAATCTATAGAATCGACACTATAAAAAGTGTCGATTCTATAGGTTACATCTTAATACAAACTAGTCCCTTTAATCTTAGGCCCTATTTTAAATAATTATTGGACTTGAATCATCTAAATTTCAATCCATCACTTATTGAATATAGGTAATACAGTCAGCTGTTTCAAACATCAACATTTATCTAAAACATAGTGCAATCTTTTATTTTCCATTTTAACTTCTCCGGACCATTACCACACTCTTTTTTTTCTATTATTTCTAAATATTTGTTATTCATAAAACTATAAGTCACAATAAAAATTTTCATCCTCACTTATATAAATGAAATTGATTTAGAACTCTCTTTTTATCTATTTATACGTATTCCTCATTTAAAATAGCATATGGTTTAAAGATTGTTTCCACTTGTCTGATGAAATTGCTCCCAACTCCTAAGTCACAAAGGAGTGGTCCCACGACTCCACTAGTATTTGAAATCTTAATTTTTGTTTTTCCAGTTGTATTTTCACAAATTATGAGTAGTCGGACTGCACCATTGCTTCTCATATAAAATCCTCCTATTTTTACGTCTATTGTCTAATGATTACTATTTTACACTTTTATCCATAACATTCTATTTTTTACCTTATTATGTTAAAATGGAAAATAATATTTAGATTAAAAGGGGAGCATAGAATGAAAAGAAAACAATCAAATGATTTAGCCTCTATGATTTTAGAGGCGTTAGGGGGAAGTGCCAACATTTTCAGTTTGTCGCATTGTATGACGCGTTTACGTTTAGATGTAAAAAATATGGACTTCGTGAATGTTAATCAATTAAAAGCATTAGATGGCGTGATTAATGTAGTGCTTCAACAGACAAAAATTCAAATTGTCATTGGACCAAAGGTTCAACAAGTGTATGATCAATTAGAACTCTTACGTGAGCAGTCTGCTCCGTCTATGGTGACACCCTCTCATCAACGTAAAACATCATTAATTTCTCGAATACTTGATACGATTTCTCGTATTTTTACGCCTGTGATTGGTGCAATTGCTGGTGCTGGGATGATTAAAGCGTTACTCGCGTTATTAGTAGCAGCCAATCTGATTGATAAAACAGGACAAAATTACTATGTTTTAAACTTTATTGGAGATGCAGCCTTTTATTTTATGCCGATTTTACTCGCGATGTCGGCTGCTAAGCAATTTAAATGTAATGCCTATCTAGCCGTCGTATTAGCAGGTATCTTACTTCATCCTCACCTCGTCGAACTAAAATCAGCCGGTGAAGCCGTTACCTTTTTAGGAATCCCAATGGTTCTCGCTTCTTATTCGGCATCTGTTGTTCCGATGATTTTAATTACATGGGTCATGTCTTTCGTTGAGAAAACCGTCAGACGCTACACGCCAAAATCCATTGAAATCTTTTTCGTTCCAATGGTTGTTCTACTTGTGATGGCGCCGCTTGCTTTACTTGCCATTGGCCCACTGGGAACGATGGCGGGTAATTTATTAGCCAGTCTATTTAAGATCTTGGACCAAAAAGTCGGATGGATTTTACCGATTATGATGGGCATGATTTGTCCGTTACTCGTCATGACAGGGATGCACTACAGTTTACTACCAATTCAACTTGCTCAGTATGCCACACTTGGTTATGCAACGTTAATGGGATTACCAATGTTTGCTTCAAATATGGCGCAGGCTGCTGCAACGTTTGCAATTTATTGTCAAACAAAAGATCGTTCATTAAAAGGTATTGCTGGACCTAGTAGTTTAACCGCCTTTATGGGGATTACAGAGCCTGCCATGTATGGAGTGACGTTACGATTAAGATATCCGCTTGTTGCGGCTATGATTGGTGGAGGTTGTGCTGGAATCTGGGCTGGGTTAACGAATGTCAGAACTTATGTTTCAGCGACTTCAGGGATTTTATCATTACCAGTTTACATCGGGGAGGATGGACTATCTAACCTAATCAATGCAATCATCTGTATTATTATTTCAATGACGGTTTCATTTAGCTTAACATTTTTCTGGACCTTGAAGAAACAACGTAAAGAAGCATGTGTCGTGTCTCAAAGTCCATCTATCTTAAAAACATCGTTAGAAAACTAATTCATCAAAAAAGTGACCTTCCTAATAGGAAAAGTCACTTTTTACTTATTTTTGTTTAAATTTTATCCATTTTGAACTTCAATCTCATCAATCAATTAAAATAGAACACAGAATTGAAGCATGATATGAATACGTTGTGATAATTTTCATTTAATGAAGTCAAAGAAAGCTGACTTTAACAAGCTTCAACCTTTTAATACACTCCATTTATTCTTGTTAGTTTAGTCACTATATAAGTCCAGATAAGTTTTTTACATCGTAAAAACTTTTAGCTGGACTATAGTCTGCCTTGCACGGCATAACCATCTCATATTTCGGTTGCTGTATTAAATGTAGAAAACATTTCTGTTTGTATATAGAACAGGAGCTATCTTCGCCAAAGATAGCTCCTTTCATTTACTCTGTTTAATCGTTTCATAAGTAAAAAACTCGTTTTAATTTATTTTTTAAAAGTTTCGTGAGGCACCGCCACCTCCAGATCGGCCGCCTCCACCTTTTGATTGATGTGATGATGAAGAATGATTTGACCCTTGTGAAAGAAGGTTAATCAGTAAGATTAGCGCATCAACTGAGTTAATCCCAATCACTCGGCAGACGATAAAATAAACAACAATGACACCAATAATCATCCCAAAAATAGGTAACTCATTCATTTCTTCGGATTCAACTTTAGGAACGGTCCCGTTAAAGACATCTTCATAGGCATATTCATCTTGAATAGCTAAAACAATTTGATTAAAGATATCTTCAATCGCCTGCGAGTAATGACCTGATGCTAAGTTTTCCATAGACGCATCGAGAATTCGGCCAACTTTTCCATCAGGTAAAGCCCCTTCAAGTCCATAACCAACCTCGACTCTGATTTCCCTATCTTCCGTTGCTAGTAAAATAAGAACCCCATTGTCATATTTTTCATTCCCTATTTTCATTTTCTCAAACTGCTTAACCGCATAGGTTTCAATATCACTGCCATCCAGTGTTGGAATGATGACAACTGCAATTTGTGGCCGTTCCTTTGTTTTTTCAAACACATAGTTAATCTCTAAAATATGTTCTTTTGTTTGATGAGTTAAGACGTGACTTTTATCGGTGACATAAAAACTTTGATCTGGATTCACAACTGCTTGTATGTCTAACGAACTCAGATTAAAAAGACTAACCAATGTTACGATCAATAAAAATAACTTCGGTAACAACGTAAACTTTATTTTCTTATATCCTCTACACTTCTTTATGACTTGTTCCATACTTTTCACCCTTTTAAATATTGAAAAAGGCTGCAAACCTCGCAACCCTTTCCTTTATCTCTTAAAAATTAACACTTGGTGCTTGATCTGCACCTGCTTGAGCTTCAAAATAATCGCGTTTTTCAACACCCATTATACTTGCAATAAAGCTAGTTGGGAACTTACGGATTTTTGCATTGAACGTTTGAACAGATTCATTATATCGATTACGCTCTGTTGCAATACGATTTTCAGTTCCAGCTAGTTCATCCATTAGGGCTGTAAATTGCGTATCAGCTTTTAATTCTGGATAATTTTCTACTACCATTAATAAGCGAGATAGCGCTCCTTCTAATTCATTAGACGCTTCAACTTTATCATTAACAGTTGTCGCTCCCGCTAATTTTGAACGCGCATTAGCAATAGCTGTGAATACGTCTTTTTCATGTTGCATATAACCTTGTGTCGCACTGACTAAGTTAGGAATCAAATCAAAACGGCGTTGTAATTGTGTCTCAACTTTTGCAAACTGAGCATCAACGTCCTCTTCAGCTGCAACAATTCCGTTATAACTAGAAATAAAATAACCTGCAATTAATAGAATAATCACAAAAACTCCAATTAAAATAGTAGTTGTTTTTTTCATTCATTTTACCCCTTTATTTTCTTTTTAATACATTTATTATAGCATAAATTTGGTAAACAATACTGTTTTTAACCGCATCAATTGTTTTTTATCACCTATCTAAAAGGCTGTCCACAAAAGACAGCCACTTTAAAAGATGAAGTATCGAGTCACAGTTTCTACTCTGCGTTCTTCGTTCATCGTTAAACGTATGATTTTTAAATATAACCATTTAGCGCAACTACCTTGAACAATTCTTGGTGTTCCCTGAACTTCAATTAATTCCTTCTCTTCTGACCTCTCACCATCATCATTTAGGAAAAATCCTCCTCATCCCTCATTTTCACACCAACTAAGTCCAAATCCATATCCCACATAAGATGCTTCTACTAAGATGAGATCAGCCTAGACATGCCTTCTACTTCTAACGTATTACCTTTCATTTTTACTGAAGAATTAAACCATTCAAAAAGTGACTTCCTTAATAAGAAAAGTCACTTGTTTGGTTCTTTACTTTTTTTGCTTTCAACCAAGCACTTATTCCAAATGCAAATAATCCTGGTCCGATGAGATAAGCTAACGTGGCTAAACACGTGTAAGCCATTTGACTTTGAGCTTTAATCTCCTGAATAAATTGAAATGGAACGTTATAAGGTTCACGAAGAATCATGAGATTAGAGTCATAAATCGTATTTAATCCAATACAAATTAAAGCTGAAATTAAGAAATACACACTAAAATAAACATACGTGTAACGATTGATCGGCACGCAACGATGCCAAAGATATAAAACACTTAGATAAATCATCAACATATGGAAAAACAAACTATATAAACATAAGAAATGCCAGATTGGATATCGCATCAGTGAGGTGGTTGGTAATAATAAGAAACCAATTCCGCCGAGTAAACAGCCCATCACAATAAAGGCATCCCCTACTTTTTTAATCCATCCTTTTCCAAAGCCACTCATCCATGTGGCGTAAATGAATAACGAGCAAAATGATAATGGAAACCACGCATCTAACCATGTATAACCATAGTAGAAGTTATAGGCGATTTTCACCCCTTCTAAAAGTGTCACAACAATGGCTATCACACGTGTCAGTTTCATCACTTGCTCCCATGATTTCTTTAATGAGGCTTTTAAAGCCACTAATACGATGATCAAACAAACAACGAGTGAAATTAAATGTGGGGTTGTAAACATTCCCGCTGCGGGATAAGCATCTAACGGAGCAAAAAATAATGATCCGAACTGACTCATCATCATCTACGCCTACCCTTCTTTAATCTCAGCCAATGTTTTGGCACGGCTATGTTCAATCGGTTGCCACTCCACTTTTTTAAAGAACGCCACAATCGTAATAGGAATATACGTAAACATGAAGAATGGGAACGTGAAAATGTAAGCTACTTTCTTAAAGCTTGTCGTATGAATATTTTTCCATTGTGTAGCTGTCGTTACCGTCGCGATAAAGACTAACATGAAATACATATTTAAAATCATACGTCCCATCATCATCATAATTAAATCGTCTTGATAAGTCGTATAATCTCCAAATAAAATCATACTCCCATTAAAAATAAGCGTAAAAAGCGTTAAAATAATCGCCGGCATGATGACCATTAACATGTCATAACAAGAGGTATTACGTTGCAAAGAACCTTTAAATAAATCTAGTCCATAACGATGAAAAACTTGAAAGAATCCTTTCGCCCAGCGCATACGTTGTCTGAACGATTGTTGGAATTTTACCGGTTGCTCATCATAAAGCATAGCTTGGCGACAATAACCAATTTTTTCACCACTTAAGACATTATCCACTGTAAATTGAATATCTTCTGTTAATAAAAAGAATTTCCAACCGCCGTATTTCTCAATGATACGTCGACTAAAGAAAAAACCAGTTCCCGAAACCGCACAACTTGTGCCTAGTAACATACGACCTCGATTTAAAAACTCCGATTCCCATAAAAACCAGATGGCATATCCAGAAGAAATCCAGTTGTCGCCATAGTTCTTTGAATTTCGGTAGCTGGTGATGATGTCATAACCATCCGAAAATGTCTTATTCATTTCTAAAATATAATTTTGATCTAAGACATTATCCGCATCAAACACGAAATACCCATCAAATGGTGCATAATCTTTTTCCATTTGATTAAGTAAGAACTCCATGGCATGCCCTTTTCCAATTTTTGTTTGATCAAATCGCTCATAGACAATAGCCCCCATCTTTCGAGCACATGCTGCCGTTTGATCCGTACAATTATCGGCGACAACAAAAACCGTGACCTCTCCTTGATCATACGTCTGTGTATTAATACTATCTATTAAATGATTAATGACTGTCTCTTCATTACGGGCTGCGATTAACACAGCAAAACGATGTGCTTTCGTCTCTTGATGAGGTTTATCTTTTTTCATCAAAGACACGATGACATACAAAAATTGATAACTATAGCAGATACAAAAAATAATGGCAATCACTAAGTTAATCAAAATAATCTTTTCCATAGTACTCTCCTTAATTGACCTAGCAGTCATTATAATGCTTTTTAGAACTCACTCATTCACTTTCTTATGACTTAAAGACAACCTTTTTGTCTTTCAATTCATTTCAACAAGACAATATTATACCAGTATTTTTAGAATTTGACACTTTTTTTAAACCTGATGACAAGCTTGTCACGGATAAAATGCTCTCTTTATTCTGGTCAATTTAACGACGACTCATTATTTTTTTGTCATTTCATGGTTAACTAAACATCGTTAATTGACCTCATTCTTAAATCTTCTCTTCTATATTTAAAAAGATACGACTCTTTTTATCAAGTCATCGTCACATATCTATACAAAAACTCCATCTTCTTTAGATTTTTTTCACACTAAATCCATAGTTTTTTCGACAAAAGGGACACAGTTATTTGATATTTAAAAGTAGGGGACTGATATGTGAGAATGTCTAATTAGGATATCAGATTGTCAATACTTCCCGTTATCTAATTCGATTTTTTTCTATCTTTTTTGCTCGAATTGCTTTAAAATAAGAAAGTATCAATTAAGTTAAACGTTCGAAATGGGACTCGCACATCTGTTGCGGTCCTTCTATTTTTTATCATAAGGGAGGGAATAATAATCATGAAAAATAATACATTACTAAGGATCCTAATCGGCTGTCTGACCACCTATGGAATCCTCTCTTGGGTCAATAGCCAAACAGAGTATTTACTAATAGCCATCATCGCTTCGATTGGTTGGCTTGTTATTTACTATTATCTGATTAAAAGGGAGACGTTTAAAACGGTGTTTAACTTTAAACAGCCGCTTCAATTGATTACCCTTTTAGTTACAGTTGTCGTCTTAGGCTGGACTAATCTGACAATTGATCGACCACTTTCTTTTTTAACGTCACCTTATTCAATTCATCTTGTTCCAAATGAAGAAGCTAATTCAATCGAAATCAATCAGATTAGTGTCAATAATGAAAGTATCGCATTAGAGACTTTTAATGATTCAACGGATTGGTCTTATAAAGAAACACTATCAACCACCTCGACCTCACCGCTGACGTTAGCTAATCTAACCAATGAATCGGTAAGTATCTCTTTTTTAAAAACGAATACTTCAGGAAAAGTTTCAATTTACCGAAATGAACGTCTTATTAAAACTGTTGATTTGTTCAGTACAACGGAGCAAGAAATTAAAATCAAAGTTTCTCGTGATCATCTTCTACTATTAATTCCAGCCTATATCGGGATGATTGGAAGTGTTTATCTTTCTTTATTAACATTAATCAATAGCCTCATTCGTAAAAAACAAGTTAAACTTCCAGGTTCAACTTTAAACTCAATGACCATTCTCTATTTTAGTTTACCAGCTTTATTCATTGCCTTATTTAAATGGATTGGGCTAGCCAATGTCAGCATTCGACCTCAGCTATTGGCTGGATTCTTTGTGTTGATCACGACTAGTGAAATATATTTATTTAAAAAATGTCATACAAATAACCATCAACAAGCCCGCAACTGGTGTCGCACCATCTTTTATCTTCTATTAAGCTCGATGCTTATGCTGATAATAATGCAAGTAATCTATTTCTTCCCAAACCTTGATGTAACGATGACTTGGATTGCTCATCACGTGAATTTAATGTTTTTAGCCTCAACGATTATTTTAGGGGTTAGTGTACTTTTCTTCTGCTTCTTTAACAACTTAATTCTAGCCATTAGCCTCTCTTCACTTGTGATGTTGATCGTGGCTATCGCCAACTATTATAAAATGTTAGTCGTTGGGGAACCGATTTATCCATCGGATCTATCCATGATTTCAAATATAGATGAGATTATTGGCTACGTAAAAAACCTCTTATCACCGACACTTATCATCGGACTCCTGGTAATCATTGCTTTACTTGCCATCCTATCCTTCATTTGTCGCAAAGGCTTTAAATTGACAATGAAGCTAAGAGTCATTTTCTTCGCGATTTTTATCGCCTACTTAGCCTCAATTTTCTATTATGAAAAGTCACCACTTAAGCCTTTAGTCAACAGTACCGTTTACTTTACGAAGTGGAATCAGTTAAATAATTACCAACAAAATGGATTCTTATTTGGATTTATTACAAATCTCCAAAACGATTTAATGATCAAAAATGACCACTATACTGAAGCAAACCTACAAAAGATCATGGATGACTATACGAAGAAAGCCGAAGACTATAATGAATCAGCTGATTTAAGTCAACAACCTAACATCATTACCATTGTGAGTGAATCGTTAAGTGATCCAACCATCTTCAACCAATTAACATTTAGTGAAGACCCGCTTCCTAATCTTCGTCAGTATCTAGAGACTTATTCGTCTGGTCATTTCTTATCACCGTTTAAAGGAAATCGAACAGCAAATGTTGAATTTGAATATTTAGTTGGGTTCACCAATTCGCTCTTACTTGAAGGAACCATTCCATTCCAACAAGCACTGAGCTCAAAACCTGAAATCCCATCCTTTATTTCATTTATGGATCAATTGGACTACACCTCGGTTGCCATTCATCCGAATAATGCAGCCTTCTATAAACGCAGTCAAGTTTATCCAGCTTTAGGATTTGATGAATTCTTATCCATTGATAAAATGAAACATCTCGACTACATCGATAGTCAGAAGTATGTCTCAGATCAATCAGTCTTTGATGAGCTTTATGCCGAGTTAGAAGCAGCCGATCGCCCCATCTTTGCTTACGGATTAACCATGGCCAATCATATTGCCATTTTTGATAAAAAGTTTGGTGAAAATACGATTGAAGTCCTTGATGCTAATGGGGAACACAATACTGAAATGGAAACTTACGCAGAAGGGCTAAAGCAAACGGATCTTGCATTAAAAGAGTTTATCACTAAAATTGAAAACTACGATGAACCAACCTTAGTCATCTTCTTTGGCGATCATCTGATTAACTTCCAGTCGGACATTCATGAACAACATGGCTACATTGAAAAAGATACAGATGCTTTGCGTGCCAAACTGTTCTTTGAAACACCACTGTTAATCATGTCGAATATGGATGATTTTCAAATTGAAAATATCGATGATGTCAGTCCAATTTTTATTGCACCCTTAATTTTACGTGAATTAAACTTACCCTTATCACCGTTCTATGTCTTCTTGTTAGATTTATATGAAGAATTTAGCGTCTTACATAACAATTTCAAATTAGATGCTAATCAAAACCAAGTGGATGAACTCACAGAGCATCAAGAGCAACTCTTATTAATACTTGAACTTATTCAATATGATATCCTTGAAGGAAAAGAATATACCTTATCTTCATTCTTTACCATCCCTGAATAAAAAAATCGGAGCGCCAACCGGCCTCCGATTTTTTTATTGATTGAAACTACCATTGACAGTTTTCTTCATCTTCATGTAACGAAAGTGGATACTTTTGACGAACGATTCTTATTAAACACGAACTTGACGCTTCAAATGATTTATGATAAGACCCCTTTTAAAAAATGATACTAAAAAAATCTCCACTAACATTATCTCTGGTTAACTCAACAGAACATTTGGTACTAAAAGTCAGAATATTATTTTTTACTCTCTTTTTCTACAAATCTCACACCTTTAATGTTCTATAATTTCTTCAACAAGGTAGGTCATGAATAATAAAGGGGCGATCAAAATGATATGGATGATTCATTTATTTTTCTTTACCATCGGAATTTCTCTCATCCTCATTGGAACAGGGATGATTTTATTAAATTGGGTTCCGAAGAAATCCTCTCAACTTAAAGAGTTAAGCGAGCGATATGAGCATTCGATTGATGAAGATGAACTTTGCCTCTTTGAAGGTGGCTATCGGATCGCACTTGGAATCTGTTCAACCATTGCTGCAATGGTCCTCCCCTATCACCCTAATCCAATCCTTATTTATCTGATCATCCTTATGTGTTTCATGATATTCTATTGTCCAATCAAATATTTATTTTTTAATCCGTAAAGGAATAGCTTTCAGTCGGAAGGACTCTCTCTTAATCTTAACCTCCTTTCCGTTTACTCAACATTCACTTAATCCTCACCACTCACTGAAACTTCCTTGCACTGAGATCAAAAAGGCTATCTCAAAATAAACATCATTTACAATTTAATGAACTATTAAATCAATCAATCTTTATGATCTCATTCTGGTAAATCATGATTAAAAAGGGGGACTCTCTCATTTTGAGACAGTCCCCCCTTTTTTGTTAGCTATTTGGTCGCACTTCATATTGTGTACGCATCGTTAGAATAAGGTGTTGATGGATTTGATGATTGAATGGGGTGAGTGGTTTATACGTCATTTTTTTGTAAAATAAAGCATCATTTCGTTGACAACAAGTCGATTTTAAATAACTTATAAAATCTGGGTGTGGCATCTCTTCAAGTCGATTTTTTCGTTCACTTGATTTCCCGTTCATAGTTACCGCGTATTTCCCCCCTGAAAACACATCGATTTCTAAATTCCCCGCTTGTTTATCAATCATTCTACAATCTCTCCCTTCGTCCTATTAATAGTATACGTTGAAGAGAATTAAATTATTTTTAAACTTTTGTAAAATAAGGATTAATTAACAAACTTGATTATTTACTACATGATTAACAATACGATGTGGTTTTAATCCTTCTTTATCTAAGTGACGCTTAATATTTTCAATTCCGTTATTCACCATATCTTGATGAAGATTCTTCTTAATAATTCCATCCACATCTAATCCTGTATAAAGGTAAGCAATAGCACAGAACATTCCAACAAGTTTTGTATGAGCCTTTACATTAATTTTTTCCACATCAAACTCGAGTAATAATTCACTATCATCTTTATCATGAATTAAACGTTTAAACTCTAACAGTTTTTGTTCTAATTCTTCTAATGAGCATGTTTCACTTTCTAGCATCCAATGACGTGCCATCTTTAAATCCGGATCACGTTCCAAACGGCTTAAAATTAAGAAAATCGCACGTAAAATTTGGTCATCATTTAATGCATTTTGTTGGCAAACAATTGAATCATTATTCATCGTTAAATAAAAATAAGAATTTAACATAGTCATCCATCCCTTCTTGATTACTACTTATCAATCTCTCACAGCGTGGCACATTCTCTTTTCTCCCCAATATATCGTACCTTTCTCCTGATTCTCATTACTTAAAATTATACCAAACAATTGCTCAAACTCCTACACCCATCTGGAATAAAACAACCATTTCTTTTTCAAGAAGTGATGATTTCAAGTAGTCTGTTTAAATGATATCCCCCCTGATAAAGGAGAAAGATACCTCGTGAAAAAGAGTCTCAAACAGTTTAAAAAAGATGAAGGTACAAGAGGCATCTGATGCGGTTCTCTTTATTGAGTTTATTTCTATTGTTTAGTTTAATTAGTTTATCATTCATCTTCTCAATACTTAAATCTATGGATATTATGCTACAACTCCCCTTATTGAAGGGCAATTCAGAGATATCTATCTCCTTGAAACGAAAAATCAAAGACTAACAAATCTAGATATTCAACCTGATTTCATTGTATTTAATAATGAGTTTAATAACTGATATTCCCTTAACTTGAATAAGGATCATCTCAACATTACAGTTACCAAAATATTATCATCACAGCCAACCCATCTCAAATGGATTCAACCTTAACTCCGATGAATGATCCACTCATCTTGTTCAGAAGCTATCACTACTATATCAATCAAATCAGGTTGTCATTTCCCCTCCTAAAAACAAACACCTTGAATTTGAACTAGACCATCCTATGATGCCATTTCTCCCTTTTATTAATTGAACAATCAAAAGACTCCTTAATTAGTAGGAGTCTTTTAATTGTTCATCGTCATAAAAATAAAGCCTGTCACAAGGATTCATTCCATGACTCACTCTGACAGACTTTATGATCATTTGTAGTCTAAGAAAAATGGAGGCGCCAATCGGATTTGAACCGATGATCAGGGAGTTGCAGTCCCTTGCCTTACCGCTTGGCTATAGCGCCCGATGTTTCGTTTTCTTCCCTTACATCATATTCTATGCGCCTAGGTATTAAATGATGACTATAACCTTTAAAAGAATGAAGCTTCTTTTATGAAAGACTTCATTCTTTAGGATTGATTCCATTTCAACGACTAACTAATGATGATATAAGTCAAAATATAAGTCAATCAGCTCAGGAGCTGCAACCTTTGTTCGGATTTTTTGAATTAATGCTTGTTTAATGGCTTGGTAGTGATGTGTCTTGGCTAGGCGTTGATGAATGTCTCTTGATAACTGCCAAAACCAATCTGATTCTAAAGGGGCTTGCTCTATTTGTTCATAATGAGTTAAAAAATAAGCACATGAATCTTGGTTCATGAAAAATTCAAAGCTATTCCTATCGAGGACACCACACGCAATAAGCTCACCAACTGCACATAAATCCTTTGGATGATGAGTGATATGTGCTTTAATTTGCTGCTCAAATTCATCATAAGCTAGCTCTAGTTTAAACTCAAAGGCTTGTCTAAGTAACTTGAAATTAAATTCTTTTTTTAATCGTCTTGTTAACGCCTCACTGACTTTCATTTGAAGTTCCTCATCAATAACTGGAGTTAAGGTTACTAATTCAAAGCTATCAATCTGTGTCAAATAAAGGTCAATCAATGGGCGTAATTTTTCTACCGGTTGACTTAAGAATGACGTGAACTGAATGTAGCAAGACTCAATCTCCTCATTTAATAAATATTTCTTAATAAATTGATGAGTGAGCTGTTCTTCTATTAAGTTCTCCACTGCTTTTGGAAACTGAGAAGATTGATTGAGTTGAGCTCTCAAAAAGTTGAGACAATCCGTTATCAAAATCATAGATGAACCATCATTAAACAACAACTGTAACATACTTAGTAGCTCTTCTTCCTTCAATTGAATTACTGAAAGAAGAGCTAAAGTGATCTTCACCATCTTTTGAACATGGACTTTCATCAGTGTCGTAAGATTAGGTTGGGTTAAGACTGCTAAAAGCTGTTTATAATAAAGAATTAACTCATTGACATGAGGGTTTTGAAACTGTTTTCGATTGAGGCGTTTCATGAGATGCTTGAGTTCTTCTTCACCCATATATTTAATAATCAAATGCACGGTAAAGGAGTCTAACTCCTCACTATTATGATACAAACGTGCTTCAATATAACTTTTATACAAGTGCGAAACTTCTAAATATTGATCAATCACGAGTTGATTTTCATGCATAAATTCAAATAATTCTTGTGCCTTAAAATTTAACCTCGCGAACGCTTGGTCTTGATTCGGCAATTCATTAATGAGTTGAATCATATCATTTAAGTATTTATAAATAAAATAAAAGTTACTCAAATCCGCTAAAAAGGCATATTTTCGTTTAAACGAGGCAGGTAGATGATGATACATCAACTCTAAATTCAATTGACGAATTTCATCCACAATCTGCTGTGATTGCTCACTGCTTAACAATCGTTGAATCGTGCGACCGGTCCAATAACGATTAAACTGAGCAAGAAAATGAAGTAAATAATGTTTACATTTAAACGCCTCTACCGCTGTTTTCTTATACAAATCATAGGCTAACAATAAATTCCCATGCTTAAATTGATAGTAGGCACGGTGATAATGTTGCCAAATCCCATCTCCTTGGTTCATGCACTCGGTTAAGACACTCGTATACGGTGGCAGCAAATAATTTTTATCATCATTTTGAATAGAATGCACCGATCCATCTGGAAATTTAACCGTCCTAATCCCTGCTTTGTTAAGTTGCCAACACGTCCGTTCATCTAGAACATAAGGTTTAGATAAGTTTAAGACTCCCATTTCAGTCACTTCTTCTTTGATTAGATGCCTTAAATCATTTAAGCGGACTCGATTTAATTCATCAAGAGGCGTGAGTCGCTCACCAAGCTCATTATCATCGCTAGAATAGCGATATAATTCATCAAGATTTAGTTTTGAAAGTGCCTGAAAAAATGTTAAATAGCGTTGTTCATACGTTGCATCATCCACATTCGATAAAAGATGGTTCACATCAATCACATGGATGCCTTGTGACTTATAATAATCAAAGTTATTTTGATCCAACGTTTGCTCTAAATATAATAGATAAACGGGTTGAAAACTACTTCCCTGTAATTCTTTCACCCAATTTAAAATAAGTTTCATATTTCGATCGTTTAATGAGTATCCAATAAAAAGTGTAATATTTGAGGCGATAACAGATTTCACCATTGTTTCAATGAGACGAAACTGACTACTATAAGAGAGATAGTCATTCTCTTTTAACACGACATTTTGATGTTTCACATCGCCATGCATTTTAATGAGGAATTTCTTAGTTCGCGTTTGCGATACTTCTTCATCTTTTGCAATGACATCATAAAAAAGTCCTCGCGCATAAATCGCTTGCTCAAGTAAATCATCGTAATTCGTTGTAATGAGATGAATCGGATTTAAGTTTAAGATTTCATCATGAATTTTATTACTTTGTAAATCGAGATCAAAAATATCTCGTAATAAATCATAATACTCTTTATGTCCACGCAGGTTATAATATTTTTGTGGAATTCGTAAGTATTCATTTTGCGAATAGCGTTCTTTTTGTTCTGAAAATGGACCAGAAAATCGATCAATGACTTCTTTCCATGATGGAAAATTAGATAACATCGAAACACCTGCTCCAACAACGATGACTAGCTTGTTATCTTCTGATGCCTTTTTGATAATCCGTAAACTTTCTTGCGTAAAGGACTTCACCTCCCTCACCTCCATTATTACTAATTTATGTAATTTTCGATGATTACATACTCCAATTCATCTATTAATGTACAATAAAATCAGATTTAGAAACGTTCAAAATTAAAATCGTACTTAGTTGTTGACCAATGATTTTTTAAACAGTTAGATAATCCTTTAGCCTTCATTATGGTCCGTTCACACACCTCTCTTAGCCAAAATATCTATTTCTCCTGATAAAAGCATCTCATTAGGATAAACTAAATTTAGATTAATACTGGGAGTGATTGAAATGAGTTTAAAAGAGACATACGAAGATTTACAACAAAAGGCTTCTAAAATCAAACATGAACTAGCATCACTAAAAACTGAAATGACCCTATTAGAAGAAAATATTCATGGGATTGAACTTAATCCAAATTTTTTAGAAACAGACGTACAGCCTCTTTATGAATCGCTTTGGAATTTACAAATGGTTTATAAAAAGCGTCAAACGGAATTAAATACTGTAACACTTCAACTGAATCAACTTGATCACATTCTTGAAGGTATCATGGAAACTGATCAAATGATCTAAAAAAAACCACCAGTAGAACTGGTGGTTTTTTTTTATTCGAAATAAATGGGATGATAACTAATAATATAACTTTCATTTCCATCATGTTGAAGGGTTACACTTGCCACCCCAACTTGATGACACTCAATAGATTGATGCCAATTTTTAATTAAAGAGATGGGTTCTATCACTGTTTCATCCACTTCATATAAATCTAAATCAATCGTATAAGTTCCATCATCATTGAACTGACATTGATAAATTTCAGGATAGATTTGATAGGTTTTTAACTTAATATCTGGTCGTGCCACATAATCTCCTAAATCAATATAGATTCCTGACAATTGTGCCTCTTGATTAAAATACTGCTCTATCAATGAAAACATCATTTTTTTATCAAAAGAAGCATAGGCTTCATCTTCCCGCCACATCGGTTCAACCATCGCCGGATAGTCTAACTGCAAAAGTTGTGAGGAAAAATTTAATAGTTGTAACGAACAGTCGTCTCCTTCTTCATAATCAGCAAAATGTGTAACAGTCAATGCCTTAAAGTATTCATTTAATTCTGCGACTTGTTCATTCGATAGTGGAATCGTCCATTCATCTTCTCGATCATCTAATCCCTCATCTACTTTTTTACCATTCATTGAACAAGCTACCAAGCAAAGAGTCATTAACGAAAAACAAATCACACTCATTATTTGTTTCATTAGATTTCCTCTCCTTTAAGTGTCTCTATGACTTTGATAGTACATTATATTCAATGATTCGCCTAAACTTGACATATTAAAAAGCTATGACCACAATTAGCCATAGCTTCTTTAGTGATGAAATGAATATTTATCTAGACATTCCGTTACCATTTATATGTGAAAATAACACCTAATATTCCTCTTTTTGATCTGCTTCAATCATCAGTCTAGCTAAATGATTAACGGTATTTCCCCAAGTACAAAACATTAAATCAATTAAATCATCGCATCCTAAAAAAGCAACAGCGCTCTGTGTATCCCGCTTCAAGTCTTTTATTTGAATATAAAAATTATCCACCGGTTCAGTATGTGAAGGGGATATCACATACTGAACCGATTCTTTTAAACGATATTCTTCCTCTAGTTCAAATACCTCATGATGGTTCTCCATCGTGGTTAAAGAGGCATTTTGAGGACTTGGTGTCGAATTCACTTTAAATGACGTCACAATCGCATGCGTGATTTCGCGTGCATTCGTAAAATTTCCGTGTAGAGAAACTGAAATTTGTGTCAAACATTGATTAGAAATAAGCATCGCATACGTTTGACTTCCAGCGGTACTCATTGCCTGCTCGATAATCACAGCTGGATAACCATCGATCATGGCTTCAGTCATAGTTTTAATTGAAAATTGATGTTGCATAATCCCAACCATCCGTTTTAAAAAGGCTAGTTTGTCTGTCTTCGTTTGAAAAGATGCGTCATTAAGTCGTTGACTACTAATCGTCACGGTTAGAGGCGCGATACTATAATCATGATACTGATTCGCCTCATAAGCAATAAACTCATAACCATCACAATTGGTCATCGTATTCAAATGATCTGGTACACAGATACTGTAATTTAAAATATCATATTCCACTAAATTTCGATAAGCATACTCACGAGCAGCATATTTTCCTAACAACTCTTCTAAATTTAAATTTAGTCCCTGAAAAGTTGTACAGAATTGATGATTTAATCTCATGAACCCATTTCCCCTTTTATCAAAGATATTCGATTGTAGTCGTCTTTTTTACTACATTGTCATTGTATGGTTCACCTCACCATTTTAGACATTATTTTTAAAAGAAAACGCATAAAAAAAGATGTCTCCCCTAAAGTAAGACATCTTTCTATCCTCTCATTCCACTGACAGATAAAATCTTATATTCAATTTCTTGACACTCAAACGTTGTTAAAACTGAGCCTTCTAAAATCAGATGGCCTAATTCTGAAGTTTCACCCCATTTTCCTTCAAATAAGTTCACCTCATGATCAGGGACAATCATCACATTTAAAATAAGATGATCTGTTAAATTTAATAATTTGACTTTATCATATAATTTAATTTCTTCACCTTGTTGTAATTTCCGCACTTTTTTGAACGACTGACTCTGATTCACTGTCTGCTTTCGTTCTTTAGCTGTCGATAAATAATGCTGTAAATACGCCCTCTCTTTTCTTTCCATAACTCCCCCATAAACAAATAAATCTCACGTTACATTGTACAAGCATTAGAAAAAAATGTAAATCATAACCCTTCAATTTTCTTATGAAGCAAATAGCTCCTCCTTTATTTCGACATCTCCTTAAAAATAAATCTTTTTCCTTGATTCATTTTATCGGACTTCGTGAATTGACTCGTTAATCCCTGTGCTCATTTTGTAATCATTTGTCACTCTAATCGTAAACCAAAAACGTGCTTAATATAATGTATCAAACTTATCATAAGAGAGAGGGTTGACCTATTTGAAAAAAATTATCGCTACATTATCTCTATCTATCACGGCCTTACTCGTCGTCTTTGTCTTACAATATAACTCTGGTGCCAAAACAACAGAAGAAGCCATGACTATAGCGGGTTTAAGCGCTCTTGAAGTCCTTTATGAGAAAAAGACGGAAGAAGGATCGATTATACTTTATCGAGTACCAGGTGAAGAACAGATTTCTCTTGCCTTTTTAGATCGTAGCTTTTCTGGTTATGAATATATCGATGGTTCGATTCAATATGAAACAACGACCCTAGAAGAACAAGCTGGGTTAACTTATGTCGCTCTTCGTCAATCGGATGATATTCCCTATACGATTTATGCTGGAGTCACTAAAAATCCTGACTTATTTGAAGTGCTTGTGACGGAACCAACCTTTAGCATTGCTCATAGTGCCAAAATCTTTGAATCAGCCGTTGAAGGAACTTATATCTGGATGGCTTACTCGCCCGATTTTACAGGTGATAATTTTTCATTAATCGGTTTAAGTGAAGCAGGGGATATCATTGGTCACTTAGAACACGATGGAACGACATTAACCATTCATTCCATTGATCCATCCGAAGCACAATAAAAAATATTCCCATTCAAGCGAAAGGACACCGTAATGGTGTTCTTTTTTATTTTATTTTTATATCCCTACTCTCCCTGTACAACGATGAATTCCAATTCATCCATCATACTGTCCTATTCAGAGGATAATTAATGGTTTGAGTTTAACCTTTCTTTTCTAACAGCTCATCATGTTTTCCTTACTCAATCACCTATCCATTATTCCTCAAGAAGATTTGATCAGCTTTTAAATGGTTGACAAGCGATGAAGCACAATGAACGTGGTATGCCGTTGCATGATTTAATCAATACCTAATAACTACTTTTGTCCTTGAGATAAATTCCCCCCCTCTTCGGTATCCTGTCCATCTCTTAATTGAGTACTAAATTGATAAGTGTCATTTTCCCACACCTAGTTGGACCAACAATGGAGTTTGATACTCATCTTATTCCCTGCTCTCTAATGCTACTGTTATAACAAAATTTTGATTAACTTGTAAGCATACAAAAAAGACATAGGTTCTCTTTTTCCCCTATGTCTGAACTTATTTAAATGAATTAATGGAAATCCCTCCTTAATAAACAAACTCCGTATGCGTCCATTGACGGAAAAAATTAATATCCCGAATGCTGCCATCAGAGTTTAATAAACCTAAGTAAACTCCATCATTTTTTCCAACTTTCCAAATCGCATTGGCTGTATTATCTTTCGTTGAAATTCCCATGTCCTTAATACATTGAATAAAAATATCTTTTCCAACTCCAAATGTTTCAGTGATATAAGCCACTAAATAAATATCAATCGCACTAGCTCCTAGTTCACAAGGATCTTTACTTAAAAGGTGTTCTTTCAAAATTTCAGGCCAATCTTCTTGATAACTTTCTAATAGTAAGTCTTGGATTTCATTAATACAATATGACTTATAACAACGTTTCTCCCACTGACGTAACATTGAAGCATCTCCGTTTAATTCAACTAAATGGGTTAGCATCGTTTTTAATCCACATAGCATTGGAATAACTTTCGTGGTTAACGAACGCCCTTGTAAATGATCTGGTAATACAATTTTTAAATTCTCATCTTTCATAACCTCTCCCCCAATTAATGTAAACCCTTTCTTTTTTGTTTTTCACGTTTATTATATGACCTCTTGTCGATTATTTCAACAATGGTTGATGAAGATTTTTAAATTTTTCTTACATTTCTGATAAAGGTCGTTCTGACTTATGAAAAAAGAGCCCTTATCTACTGTCCAATATATGACATAGGGCTCTTTTTTGGTTCCTAATTCTTTAAAACTTTCTCTATTTTAACGGAATTCGCAAACTCCATGCTGGCGCTTCTTCACTTAATTCAGGCATCAAAGGAATAACAATCGTATAAGCTTTTGATGTATCAATATAGTCAATTCTGACACTATATAACCCTTGCGATTGATCTTCTACCGCCATCACGATTGTCCTTCTCGTCGAGCATAATCATTCAACTCTTCATCAAATAAAACAAGACTACTTAAATTATGTGGCCAATAAGTATCTGGAAGTCTAAAGATAATCTTCACTTCATCCTCCATTAATTCAATATCTTCTATCATTACTTTTTCAGTTGAATTTACCCATATTTCTTCTCCAATAAACTCAGTTAGAATTTTAAATTCGGTTGATTTTTGTAAATTCAAATAATAAATGACTTCATCTAATGCAAATCCTGAGGCTAATTCCTGATCAGTTGGTTTTCTTGTAATCGCTTGGTATTCATCATCAATCACTTGAGTGTTTGGTGTTTGATAAATCTGATAATGAATTTTATCTTTCACAATATAACGATACGGCTCGGTTGTTCTGGGATAAATCTCAATCCACTCTAAATCTGACCAATTCGAATTCACTCTTAATTTGAAAGTTGCCTCTTTTTTCTCAGAATCAAAGCTCCCTTGAACATCATCTACATCGTAAAGCTCTTCATTTGAACCCTTAATGACCAAATCTCCTAGTTCATAAAAAACGTCATCAACCGATTCCCCTTCAACACTCATATAAATCGTATTAGCTAACTGGCTTTTTACGACTTGATTGGCTGAAATCATTGTCCTTTCATACTCTATTGTAGCATCCGGATTCAAACGTTCTCCTCCTAATAATTTAGAGGCTTTAAATTTAAAATTCCATTTTCCTTTTAATGACTCAAATCCACGTGTTAACTGACTAATTCTTAAATCAATGGTAACTTCATCTGGTAAATGAAGATCGCCCATACTTGCTTCAATAATAATGGCTCCGGTTTTCTCATCAATTTGGCGAACTTTTGGACTATTAGCCATCGTTTTTTTCCCATTAACGAATAAATAATAATCTAAATTAAAAAAATCATTTTCATTTAATTTCTCATAGCCAGCTAAAAAGTCACTCTCTACCGTTAGTGCCATCATTAAAAGATTATCATCTAATACAACTTCAGCTAGTGTTATAGTTGTTTCTTCATCAACTTCTGATACCCCAATCATTTTAGCCACTTCTTGAAACCTTCCGGCTGGTTCCCCAAATAAATGTGCCGAGAACGCATTGAATGATTGCGTCATTCCTTGTAATGCTTTTGCCACCTCTGGCTGACTTAATCCAATGATACCTACGATTCCAACAGAGGCTGCTATTGACATCGTTTTTTTCCACTTCATCGTTTTTTTATGTTGCTTCATTTCAGTTTTAGCACGCGTTATCCCTTTTAATACGGCTTCTTCATATGCTTTTGAATTCATTAGCAACTCCCCTCCTTTAACATCAATCGAAGTTCTCGCTTCCCTCTTCTTAAATGACTCTTGACCGTATTTGAGCTCATTCCAAGTTGAGTTGCAATTTCCTCAATACTTAAATCATCAAAATACTTTAAATGAATGACGGATTGATATTCAGGTCGTAAGTTCTTGATGGCTTCATGCAAATCGATTTTTTCTTCAATTGAAAAAACATGATGATGCTTCATCATCCCTTCATCAAGTTCTAAAAAATCTACTTTTTGAATCGAATCAAGCGCTAAATTCATTAAAATTTTGGTCATCCATGTTTTAAAATACTTAGGTTCCTTCAACTACCCAATCGTTAATAACCCTTTATAAGCTAGTTCTTGGATTAAATCCAAAACTTCCTGATCATTCTTCACATATCGATAAGCAATCTGAGTAAAATAGCCCTCATAACGCTTCATTAATTCTAAAAATGCTAAATCATCTTGTTTCATTGCTTTTTTAACCAGTTGTACTTCCTCTAATTGACTATAATCTCGACACCATGGCATCATGATAACCTTTTTCATTTCATCCTCCTTATAATCTGACTTTTGGATCCACTCTCTTAGACAGAATTTCATCTTAAAAAGTTGCAAATAAATATAAAAAGACCAAAAATTTTGGTCTTCTAAAAATCTAATCCTTCTTCATTTAATTCTTTTAAAATTTCTTGACGCTCAAGGAACTTAAGAATAGACTGGCGAACAAAATAGCTTGCAATTAAAGCGATAGCTCCTGGTAAAATAATCACAAGACCTGGTACCATCAATAAGCAGAATAACATGCTCACAATCACTCCAAAGGCTTTAATAGATTCTAAAAAATAAGCATGTGTAAATAAAAATGAATTTTTAATAATTGTGAATGTCTTTAATTCATACTTTGCTAATAAAGCACACATATAAATACTAATCATAATGACCTCAAAAGCAACTAAAATCATGATAATCAATGACAGATTAAAGCCATCTTTTAATGAGGAAAGCCCCATCATAAAATAAGTGAGACTACTAAACCACAAAATTCCTAAGACAAGTGTAATCCAAAGTGATTGAACAAAGTTTTCTTTATAACTTTTGATAAAATCAGAAACTATCTTAGGCTCTTTTCCACCTACTTTTTTACCAGCCACATAAAGTAACGCAGTTGTCGATGCGCCAATTGTTAGGATAGGCAAACACCCAATAAGCCATAAAATAGATAGAATTGCCATATCACTTAATGTGTAAATCAATTTAAAAAATAAATTATCATCATACTGTTTTTCCATTTTAAAATCCCCCCTAAAATCAGTCAACTATCTCAACATCTTTTTAATCGTTATTATACCATTTATAGGTAATTTTTTCTTCACAAATTGTTGCAATTTTTGTGCTTTTTATGATAACTTCATCATATGATTTAAAAGAAGGCAATACTCTCTAATTTCAACTTCATTTTGTTTTTGTATTTTCACTTATATCGTCAAGAGATGATTACTCTACAATCAGCAAAAAGAAAACAGGTCCAAAACTTTGGACCTGTTTTCTTTTGATTAACCTTTAAATGTTTTCCAACAACGAGTCTCCATTAAGCTAAACTCGTTAGGTTCAAGTTCTATTAATCGTGGATTAATCACGTAAGCATAGGCTTTTTTAATTTCCCCACTAGCAGTTTTAACATCAAGAATTTTACGATCATACATATTTTCTGGATGATTAGGAGCAATATACCCTTCAATCACATCGAGTGGTTGAAGAACCTTATCTAAATTTTTAACATAGAATAATTGTCCCTGTACCGTATGAATTCCATCCGCTAATGCAGGATAATCTTCCTTCCGATAATAATACAACTCGCCTTTTACACTAGCAGATTCATGATGTTCTAAGTTTTCGTGTAAAATCTCAATATAGTTGCGCTCTCCCAACATCAATGTTCCATAAACGAAAATAGGTAACTCATTTTCTTGATGTGTTAGCATACAGCTCCTCCTGTTTCTTTAACATCTTCTTCGACTTGAATAGCTGTTTTAATTAACGTCGTTAACCCTTTAACAATTTCATCACGTGACATCGATGGCATCGTTGGTTTATCGACTGTTTGCATTGGTAAATATGGAATATGAACGAATCCAGCTTTTAAGTTAGGTTGATGTAAAGCCGCATAATGTAAAGCTCCATACATGATGTGATTACAAACGAATGTTCCCGCTGTATTTGAAACAGCAGCTGGAACTCCTGCTTCTTTCATATCACGTACCATTGCTTTGATTGGTAACGTCGAGAAGTATGCCGCTGGTCCTTCTTCAAAAATCGTACGATCAATCGGTTGTTTTCCATCATTATCAGGAATACGAGCATCATCTTGGTTAATCGCAATACGCTCAACTGTAATATTTGGTCGTCCACCTGCTTGTCCTACACAAATGACAACATCTGGTTGCTCTTCTTTTAAAATTCCGTATAACACCTCAATACTACGATCGAAAACTGTTGGAATTTCACGTTTTAAAATTTGTACCCCTAAAATTTCATCTGGTAATTGTTTGACAGATTCTGTTGCTGGGTTAATGGCTTCTCCACCAAATGGATCAAATCCAGTGATTAAAATCTTTTTCATCTACAATTCCTCCTCAAATCAACAAATTAAAATGCTAAAAAACGCATTAAAATAATATGAATAATTAACATGATAACCGCAAATGGAGCTTGCGCTTTAATGACACCGTATTGATTTTTAATATCTAAAATTGAAGCGGGAACGATATTGAAGTTTGCCGCCATTGGCGTTAATAATGTCCCACAGAATCCTGCAGTTAAAGCAAGGGCACTTGCAATTAATGGATTGGCTCCTAATGCAAAGACAAATGGAACTCCAATTCCTGCTGTAATAACTGAGAAGGCTGCAAAGGCATTTCCCATAACTGCTGTAAATAACGCCATCCCAACACAGTACGCTGTTACCCCTAACCAAATGTTCCCGGTAGGAATCATTTGACTTACTCCACCAGCAATCACATCACCGACACCAGCAATCGTAAATAAAGTTCCAAGAGCGGCTAAGATTTGAGGTAAAATCGCTGTTGGTCCAACTTGACTTAATAAGCGAGTCGCCTCAGAATTAGCTTCCCCAATACTTGATTTTGAAATCAATAAGATGACAATTAACGCTCCAATCCCACTTAATCCAATGGCATTGTACGATCCTAAGTTTGTAAACTGGGCAATCACGAATGCTAAAATCGCTAAGACTAACGCTGGAATAAACAATTTATTTCCAATCTTAGCTGCTGATTCTTTTTTGAACTCTTCTGTCGTTGTGTTGAAGCTAACTAGTTTAACCTGTTTTGTAGCTGATAAGATGGCCATTACAATAATTAAAACTCCAACAATATTAGCTGGAATATAATCACCTAAAATAAAGATAATCCCTAAAAGCGACCAAAATAGAGCCGTTCCAACACGTGCTTGTTGTCCTTTAGTACGTAAAGCTGAGACAGCTAAGGAAACACAAATTAATCCAATAATCGCATAAATAACAAATAAAAGTACATTCGTCATTAGTTATTTCCTCCTTTCTTACTGCTCACACCATGTGCGCGTTGCATTTTTTTCTCGTTCAATTTAAACTGAATAACCCCAAGAATTAAGGCAATCACTGCAATTGGTAACGTATACAACGCAATTGTTGTTGGTCCTTGCTTTGAATCAACCGTATAACCTAATTCATTTAAAGTTCCGACAATTAACATTACTCCAGGAGCACCAATAAATAAGGTTTGTCCAAAAAAGTTCCCATAGTTTTCAGCTGCTGCTGTTAACCCTTTAATGGTTTCAGAATCTTTTTCATTTAACTCTTTATAATTAGCGCGAGCTGCTCCTTCAGCCATTGGTAAAACTAATGGACGACCAAATTGAACATGGCCTGACATACGAATACTTAACGCTGCCATTAATAAACGGAACACTAAGTAAATCGAAAGAACACCATCCGCTTTTGCACTTTTTAATTGACTAATTAACCAAGCTGCACGTTCTTTCAAACCATAACGCTCCATTAATCCGATAACCGGTAACGTAATAACAAATAACGTCATATAACGATTAGCAACGAAAGCTTCCCCTAACTTTGTTAAAATTTCATTAAAATCTAATCCTCCAACAAACCCTGTGGCAATCCCTGCTACCACAACGATGGCCAGTGTGTCGATTTTTAAGATGAACCCAATAATGATAATAAAAACACCGATTAAACTTAACACATCATTTCCTCCTTTGATTTTCTTTGTCTTAAAAAAATTATAACACAATTCTGACACATTTCGACATCCATTTTATGGAATGAGATCGATTTTTCTATAAAAATAATACAAATCATTATCTCTAACAGCTATTTTATCTATAAACGACACTAAGAACCGTATTCTTAATTTGATATCTAAAATATTGTAAAAAAACAAAGAAAAACCTGAGAAATCAACACTAAAGTGATAGATTTTCTCAGGTTTTTCTTTGATTAAGTTCTTTTGTATCCTCTAAGTTTGATAAAACTTAACTTCTCTGTACTATTTTCTAAAATAAGCCTGACTTCCTGCACCATCCGTTTCAACAACTAATTTAGCTGGAATTCTTTCTTTTAATTCATTCACATGTGAAATTACACCAATTAATCGACCATGATCCTGTAACTCCATTAAAATATCAATTGCTTGATCAAGCGACTCCGAATCAAGCGTTCCAAATCCTTCATCAATAAACATCGTATCTAATTGAATTCCTCCAGAATTTTGTTGCACTGTATCTGAAAGCCCTAATGCAAGTGCTAACGAAGCTTTAAAACTCTCACCACCTGATAATGTATTGACGGGACGATTGTTGCATGTATGACTATCGTAAACATCTAAATCTAATCCTTTACGCCCTACACCTTTAACCTCTTCACGACGAAGTAAATAGTAACGTCGTGAGGTCATCTTCTGAAGTCTTGCATTAGCTGCCGCTAATACCTCATCAAAGTAGCTGGATAACACATATGTTTCAAAAGACATCTTTCCACCACTACGTCCATTGGCTAATGAGTCTAACTCACCAACAATCGCATACTCTTGTTCTCGTTTTTGAATCGTTTGATATTTTTTGGTGACAGAGTTTAGAATCATCTCATTTTGTTCAAGGTTCGCCATTAATGTCGCACGATCTTTCGTTATTTCAGCTTTTCGACGATCAAGTTCAGCCATCATTTCTTCCAAGACACTTAAATCGACACGATCTTTACCTTTTAACTCTTCTTGAAGCATTTCTTGCATCTTCGTTGCCGTATGAAGCTCTTGATAATAATTTTGAACCTGTTGCTCAAGTTGAGCTAATAATTCAATCCACTGTTTTGCCTCTTCATAACGTTCAACTGATTCAAAATAAGTTTGAATTTGTTCAAAAAAGGCCTCGTTAGATTGCTCAAACTGTTCAATATAATAAGCTAATTGTTGATTAACCTCTTCAATAGCCGCTTTTAAACCAGCGATTTGTGTCGTGACTCGTTGATAATCTGCTTCACTTGAAGAAATATTTTGTTCCAGTTCAACTTTTCTCAATTCGACCTCACTCATCATTTGATTTAATACGTCTAATGAACGATAGTTTTCTGGAATACTTTCCTCTAAATCTTTTTTTGAACGCTGTTCAGCTTTATAACGGTCTCGTTGCTCTTGAAGTACACCTTGCTTTTGATCAATCTGCTGCTCTAATGGTTCAATCTCAAGCTTCAATTGTGTCAATCGTTGAATCTCATTCTCTAATCTTTCAACATCTAAATGAACTTTTTCAATTAATTGTACTAATTCATGAGTCTCTTTTCTTAACACCTCACTTAACTGATCAGCGACTTCTTGATTTAATCTGAAATCAGATGAAACGACATGTCGTCCTTGTAATGTTTGAACCAATTCATTTAATGAGCGTTGCTCTTCTGATTGGGTAGTCTGTAACACTGTTAGCTCCTGTTGGACTTGACGCACTTTATTTTCTAATGATTCTACCTCAAAGCGAAACTGGTCGAGCTCATTTTTCGACAAAATCTTTTCATCACTACGACGTGGATTTGGATGGTCTAAAGACCCACAGACCGGACAAGCTTGACCCACCTTTAATTCATTCGCTAATCGTATGGCGGCTGCATTAATGAACAACTCAGCTTGATGTTCATAAGCGTGACGCTGAGTCGTAGCGTCACTCATCAATTGCTGATAATAAATCTGCTGTGTTTCAATCAAATTCGTTGTTTTTTCATACGAATGGAGTCGATTAACCAGTGACTGAACATATTCAAAATCTTCATTTAATTTCAACTGTTTCAAATTTAACGTATGTTGTTGATCTTTAAAAGTCGCTAATTGCAATGTCAATTGCTCCAATCGTGACACTTCTTGACGTAACACGATTAAACGACCTTCTTCGACTTCAAGTTCAGTCTTTAATGTCTGCCCACTTTTTTTAAGACTCTCAAGTAACTGACATTTTTGTTCTAAATGAGTGACTCCTTCGATGTATCGTGCTAAGTCACTCTTTGACTGAATTAAACTAGCAATTTCCTGTCTTAATGACTCTATGGCAGTATAGCACTTTTCTACTAAAATGAACTCTGTTTCACACTCTTTTAATGAGTGCATTAACTGCTGCTGTTTCGTTGCTGTATCCTGTTGCAGGACTTGATATTTCAGACACTCATTCTCTAAATTAATGAGACCTTGTGCAGATTTTGCCTCTTGTATCTGTTTTTCTCGTTCTGAAATCGAGGCTTGATAATGATTTAATTGTTCTAGTGTTTGAATCACTTGTTCATATTGTGTAAACTTCTCATTCAATCTCATTCCCGCTTCATGATGAGTGCGATGCTCTTGTATCATTTCATCTAAGCGATTTGACATCTCAGTTAACGTATTCGCCGATGCTTTCCAAACGGCTTGCTGATCTTTAGCTATTGCTAATACGTTCGTTAATGGCTGTTCTAGCTCAATCACATGTTCTTCATCCGTTTTAATGAGCTTTAACTCTGCCTGAATTGACTTTTGTGTATCTGCCACCTCTAGCTTCAGTGCATTGGCCTGTTGAGTTAGCTGTTCCTGAATCGTTTTATAAAAATCAGTTCCAAAAATCTTACGTAAGATCTCTTCTTTATTCGTTGTATTCGCAAGCAAAAATTCTTTAAAATCTCCTTGTGGAATCATCACAATCTTACGAAATTGCTCAACTTTCAATCCAATGATTTGTTGAATTTGCTCTTTTACCTCACCATCCTTCGTTATTGGCGCCTGCTCACTTCCTACCTCTAGTAACTCCACTGTTGCAGGAACTTCTCTAAATCCATCTCCACGCTTTTTCTTTTGAAGTTGCTGGGGGGCACGTGTAATCTGATACGTTTTATCCTTCACTCTAAAACTAAACTCAACCTCAGTTTTTAACTCACTATCCTTTGCAAAATCACTGCGGAGCTCTTTTCCTGTACGACTACCTCCACTCGTTTCACCATAAAGCGCATAACAAATGGCATCAAAAATCGTTGTTTTACCTGCACCCGTTGGTCCTGTCACAACAAAAATATCTTGCCCGTCTAAATCTTCCTTAAAATTCAGCGTCGTTTGCTTCGCATAAGGCCCAAAAGCCGTAATCTTTAATGACAATGGCTTCATGTTAACACTCCCCTCTCAATTGTTGAATTAATTGTGTAATAAGCTGAGCTCCTTCTTCATGGATGGTTTCTCCCTTGTGATGTTCGTAAAAATCAGCAAACAATTGCTCAGGTGTTTTTTGTTCACGAGCTTTCTTTGTTAATCCGCTTCCTTTAAAGTCACTATTATTTTCAAGGAGATCAAGAATCATCACATTCGGATACACTTGACGTAGCTTTGCCATCGGTTCTAATAATTGGCCTTTATCCGTTAAGATGACACGTAAATAATCCTCGCTACCTGGTTGATTCAACAAATCATCTAACTGTCCTGTTAACGTTCTTAAATCACGTCTTGGCGTTAACGGTAAAAGTTCACACGTTAGCTCTCCTGTTCCACTTAAATCAATCATCGTGACCGATTTTTGATAATTTTCTTCTGAAAATGAATACTTGAGTAACGAACCGCTATAACGAATTTTATCACTACCAACTTTTTGTGTTCGATGTAAATGTCCGAGGGCGACGTAATCAAAAGGCTCAAAATGTGTAGCAGAAACAGACTCTTTTCCCCCAACCACTAATTTTTTCTCTGAGTCTGATTCTTGTGGGTCCTCTCCACCAACAACAAACGCATGCGTCACTAACACGTTACGCTCTTCCTTATTAATCGGGTTAGATTCAAGTGTGACCCTCATTGCCTCATCGAGTGATTTAATGGTTTCATCTTGATGCGCTTCACGTACAACCGCGTAATCAGCAAAGGGAAGTAAATAAACATTCACAGGTCCATGCTCATCCTGTAGAACTACTTTTTTCATCTCTTTCGTATAACGCCCCGCTACATAATAATGAGCAGCTTCAAATAATTCATGACCAAAACTGATTAAATCCGCCCCATCATGATTACCTGCGACCGCCAAAACTGGCGTCTTTAACTCCATTAATACATCTCTTAAAAACTGGCTATACAATGAAACCGCACGCGCAGGTGGAACACTTCGATCATAAATATCTCCTGCTAACAAAACAGCATCTGGTTTATACTTTTTAACATACTCTTTTACCTGCTCTAACACATACTGTTGATCCTCAATCATTGAAAATGAATTAACAATTTTACCAAAATGTAAATCTCCTAAATGTAAAAACCTCAAACCAATTTCCTCCTCAAAAAAGCGAATATTTGTTCTCATTATAAGCTTTTTTTACAAGAACCGTCAATGAAATTAGGTTCCAAACTATCGACAAGTTTCTTACTTTATTACCAAGGAAATACATACAAAAAAATCGTCAATTGACAATTTTTTTATCCGAATTTAAACACAACCTGGTATCCCATCTAGTGATAAAGATATAAAACTCATCCTATGACTTTGGATATTCGACTACGATTGATGACTAATGGCCCTTATGAAGATGTTATATTAACTAATTATGTCTTCCTCAAGATTTCACACTCCTGCTGTCTTGTGATTTTTATTTAAAGTAACACAGGTTATATTTTGACAGCTACTATATAAGTCCAGATAAACTTTCTTCAGAGAAAATTTAAAGCCCTAGTAATGGAGGAATAGATTTCTTTCAGAAATCGCTAGGTGACCCAAGCCCTAGTAATGGAGGAATAGATTTCTTTCAGAAATCGCTAGGTGACCCAGCCCTATCAGTGAATGATACATTTTCTTCCAAAATGCTAGGGAACCCATTCCCTAGCAATGGTGGATTGTTTCACAAGTGAAACTGCTAGGTGACCCCTGGACGATAGGCTGTCTCGATAGGTACAACATATCAGTATTTTTTACTTGCTACTTGAGAGGTAGACTACTTATTTGTTTATATATCGTTTTTTTTATGGATTATTGACATAATCACTCATTTCAAATCAAGTTGTACTATCAATTCTTCAAGGATGATACAAGCTCATTTAATTACTTCAAAATCATTGCTTAACTCTGTAAAAAAAATATATACTATTAACAGACAACTTTTTTTAAAAACAAAAATGACTTGATAAGGGGCGATATTTATTCTTAATCAAAACTTACCTAAATACTTAGCCGTTGCAGAGTGGATTAAACAAAATATTTATAATCATACCTTTAAAGCGGGAGAAAAGTTAATCAGTGAGAATCAATTGTGTGAAAAGTTCTCAATTAGTCGTCAAACTGCTCGCCAAGCCATTTCTGTTCTTGAAAAAGAAGGATTAATTCTTAAAAAACAAGGAAGCGGGACTTATGTTAGTCAGATTTTCTCTGAAGCTAAAACAATTTCTAAAAATATTGGATTGGTGACAACGAATCTAGATGATTATATTTTTCCTGCAATCATCTCTGGGGTGGAGAAAGTTTTATCGAGTAATGGTTATAATACGACGTTACGCTTAACAAGAAATAGGATTAATAATGAGCGAGAACAATTATTATCACTCTTAAAATCAGATATTGATGGTTTAATAGTTGAAGGTACAAAATCTGCTTTACCAAATCCAAATCTTGATATTTATCGTCAGTTTGCTGATCGTGGGATTCCAGTTGTTTTCATTAACAACTACTATTCGTCACTAAACTGTAATTTCGTTGTCGTCGATGACGAAAAAGGGGGCCGCTTAGCCACACGCTATTTAATTGAGCAGGGACACCAAAAGATTACTGGAATCTTCAAATATGATGACATACAAGGGAATCTTCGCTATAAAGGATTTTTAACTGAAATGTATGATCAAAACTTATCCGTGGATGAATCAACGATTATCTGGTATTCAACTGAAAATGCAGAACAACAATTCTCAATCGAAAATCTTCCTACTCTACTAAAAAAATTAGATCAATCAACGGCGATTGTTTGTTACAACGATCAAATTGCAATGAAGTTAATGCAATTGTTATCAAATAGCGAATTATCAGTTCCTGAGGATTTATCGCTTGTGAGCTTTGATAACTCGAGCTTAAGTCAAATCGGGACGATCTCTTTAACGAGTGTGACTCATCCAGGAAAAGAGCTTGGACGATTAGCAGCCGAATCTATTTTAATGATGATTGAAAATCCTGATTATGAGATTAAATATGTTTATGAACCGGAGCTAATTGTACGACAATCGGTAAAAAAACTATAAATGAAAAAGAACTCGTTTGAAGCGAGTTCTTTTTATTATTCTACTTTAATCAAAAGTCTTCTTTTATCTTAGGTAACTTAAAAAAGTGTAATCATTACCCACTCATTTAATACAAAGCAAAGGAAGACTTTCAACCTTTCAGTTAAAAGTACTAATCCCTTATCTCCTATCTCTAAAAAAATTTAGTTTCTTTTCAAAGAGTAACTATACTTAATTTGTTTATCAATACAACTTATAAAAATAAAACACTACTATAATATAGAAATTTGCCTTACTTCATTAAGGAAATGTTTATCACACGCTATTAAAAAATAGCTGACAATCATCAGCTATTTCTCAATTATTTATGTTTTTTTTCAATAACTTTACTGAACTGTTCTAATCCAATAATAACGGCCCCTCCAATAATGAAGAAGATAATATTGAAGGTACTAAGTGACATTGGAGGTTGTGGAACTTCTAATGTCGTTGGTCCCATAAAAACAGCATATAATGATCCTATCATTAATCCTAAAATTAAATAAATCATTTGAGGGCGTGCTGTTTCTAAGAAATGGCGAATAATTTTAATCGTTGATAAAATCCCGATCATAACTCCTAATCCAAATACAATTAAAATAGGTAAATACGAAAAATTAAACGTTAACACTTCTTTGATTGAGCTAATAATCGTTGTATATAATCCGAAAATTAACAATAAAGTTGATCCTGAAATTCCTGGTAAAACCATAGCTGAGATGGCAATCATTCCAGCAATAAATACATATAAAATCAATCCAATATTTAACTGACTTAACGAAACTTCAAACCCTGTGCCACCCGCTACTGGATTAAAGACCGTAATGGCTACGACCACTAAAATCCCTGTAATGGTCCAAACAATATTTAGATATTTATTTTTAATTGTCTCTTTCTCCGCTTTAATAATTAATGGAATTGAAAAGATAATAAATCCAATGAAGACAGAGCTAATACTATAGATATGCTCTTCAAAGATTGAAGCTAAGAATAAAACGGATGTAATCATCCCAATAGCCCATCCAACTCCAATTTTTAACAAGAACTGTAATGCTTGAATTTTTTCCTCTTTGCTATTTTTTGAAACAAGTGTATTTAATGATCCAATAAATTCATCATAAAATCCTAAAATAAATGCAATCGTTCCTCCTGATACACCTGGCACACTATCTGCTAAGGCCATAAAAAAACCACGAATTAAATTAACAATAAACATGTTTTTCACCTTTACCTATTCTAATATTTTCATCCGTTATTTCTACTTTTAATATTATCCACTTTATGTATACAGAAGATAATCTTTTCCAAAATTAATTCTAACATAATCTTAAAAAGACTTCAATCCAAGAACCATTGTTAAAACACTTACATCCTGAGACAAAATTTAAGATATTATTCACCTTTTAGGCACTGTCCCATAAGATAATAATGGATAATGTATTGTGAGCTTAAGGGAGGCATCTGAATGACAGCAACTATTAAAGGGTATTTTGCTTGTGCAAATAGTTCCCGTGGATTTTGTAATTATTTTGAGTCAAATCTTCAAGGGCTTGAACGTTTATATATTTTAAAAGGAGGGCCTGGAACTGGAAAATCAACGTTGATGAAAGAAATTGGCGCTGACTTCTATGATTTAGGTTACGATATTGAGTTTATTTATTGTTCATCTGATCCAAGTTCATTAGATGGTGTTTTAATTCCTGCTTTAAAAGTTGGAATTGTTGATGGGACAGCGCCACATGTGATTGAGCCAACGGCTCCTGGTGCAATTGAGCAATACGTCAACTTAGGGATCGCTTGGGATAAAGAAAAACTTTCCCCTTATAAAGATGAGATTCTTTCATTAAAACATGAAATTAGTGCCTGTTATGAACGACTTTATTCAGAATATGCTCATGCATTAAAAATTCATGATGCATGGGAAAAAATTTATATTGATGAGATGGATTTTAACCTAGCTCCTCAATTTAGATACGTTATTTGCGAAACCTTATTAAAATATCCTTCAATTGACCATACTCCAACTGTTAAACATCGATTCTTTGGTGCATCAACTCCTACTGGTTCAGTGGATTACATTGAAGACTTAACACATGATTTAAAACGTTATTTCATTAAAGGTCGTCCTGGAACAGGGAAATCAACACTTTTAAAAGAATTAGCTAAAAAAAGTGAAACATTAGGGTATGATACTGAAATTTATCACTGTTCATTCGACCCTGAATCATTAGATATGGTTTTAATCCCTCAACTAAACATCTGCTTCTTCGATTCAACGGCTCCTCATGAATACTTTCCAAGTCTTGAAACAGATGAAGTGATTGATACGTATGAAGCGTTAATTACTCCAGGTACCGATGAAGCTAATGCCGATCGATTAGCTGAAATCGCCAGTTTATATAAAGCAACTATAAAAAAAGGAACAACTGCTTTAGGCGAAGCAAAAAAACTCCATGATGTATTAGAAGAAATTTATATTAAAGCCATGAACTTTCAAATTATTGAAGGGATTTATGAACAAATTAAATCTGAAATTTATGACTTAATCAAATAGAAAAAGAGGTGTATCAATTTGGATACACCTCTTTTGTATTGGCTGTGTTTTAAATAAATGTTGATAGTTAAAGTGATTAATATTAACTACACTCTTCTAAAACACAACCTATGATTTAAATGGATTAGGTTTTTATTTAAATCGTTCTTAGTTTAACAGTATAGGTAAAAATAGTTTGTTAAGGGTATTGATACTGGGGTAAATCATTGGTTTAGACAACCTTTAAAAATTGAGTACCTATATGAACCATGATCCTATATTCAGGTGCTTATCATACCTCAATTTATCTTCCTCGTCACTCACTTTTACCAAACTTTTTACAAGATTATACATTTTTATTTTTCTTGGCGAATTATTTCAATCAGGTTGAATTGTTTATTTTCATATTCGTACTTACAAATGGCACAATTCGAAAAAGCACCATTCATCATCGCTTGTTTTGCTTCCTCTTCAGTTATCCAGTTTCTCATGAAATGAAAACAAGCTCCCGCATGTGAAACGGCTAAGACGATTTGATGATCGTCTTTTTCCATAATCCCAAGGCAAGTTTCTTTCATTCGTTGTTTCACTTCTTCTTGAGATTCTCCCCCATAAGGAACGAAAAAGTCTTTATATCCCTCTGGCGTTTTTGGATTTAAGTCTTCGCTTTCACCTTCAAAGGTTCCGAAATTCATTTCTTTTAATCCTTTTAGACGTTGATAAGTAATGGACTCACCAACGACTAATTCTAAGGTGTCAGATGCTCGTTCAGCTGTTGAACTGTAGAAATGGTCAAAGTTAATTCCCTTTAATCGCTCTCCCGCTTCTTTTGCTTGAATGATTCCTTGCTCTGTTAGAGGTGAATCACAAGCCCCCTGAATTTTTCGACGAACATTGAACAGTGTTTGCCCATGTCTCATTAAATAAAATGTTTTCTTCATGTTTATTCCCCGTTTTATACTTATTTTAACAGTTTTACACAACTTATGTAAAGCGTTTCTATCTTAGGATTTGATTGTAATAGGAGAAATAAAAAGTTTTATCTTTTTTAGGTTGTGTTTTAAATAAATGTTGAGGTTTAAAACCATTGATATTAACTACTATATATCTTGTAGTTATCGAACAATGATGTAAGTAAATTAGTATGTTTTAAAGAAATATCAACACGCTTCTAAAACAGAGCCTTTGTATTTAATTAGCGGCGCTTTGACTTATCGTTGCCTTTAGCTTCTTTTTTAACCAATAACGCCTCCATTTTAGTTTTAATTTGATGATAACTCACAGGATCAAATAATAAATCATTCCAAATTTTCACCTGGTTATCACGCATTCCTGCAATGACCTGTTCATAATTTGGACGTACAACGACTGCAACGCCTTCTTTCTTTTTAATTTCTACTGTGACTACCTCTTTTTGTCTAGTTTCGAATTGTTTAACAGAACCATTGTTAGTATCTTTCCACATATTTCTCTCTCCCTTTGCTTATACAATTTAAAATACATCTGATGCGACTATCATTTTCGTATTGGCAGAATGCCCTGCGTCACATTAAACTGTATGCTTAGATGAATGAAATATGCAAAAAAATTAAGCTATGCACTTACTTTTTTAAAGCACATGAATCACCATACTCACTTATCCAAAACACTCGACATTTTCCCAGGAAATATCTATAAAAACGACTACTATTTTCACATTTAAAAGAATACTTATTTTTTTAGCAATTGCATTCCCCACATCAATATTTAATCGTCCCCATACAAACAATATAGCCCTTCCTTAATCAGATGTTATTACATGACGTTGATCTATCTTCTTAAGCGTCTAAATAAAAGCAATGAATTTTTTACTCACGAATGTTAAGAAGTTTGAATAAACGGTCATCTTTTTTTCATTTGTGTTATAATAAAACAAAAGATTAAAGAGTAATGGAGTAATAAGATGCAAATTATTATTAATGAGGTGCCAATTTATTTTGAGGTTCAATTTTCAAAACGTTCAAAAATAAACTTAGATGTCAGCCCAGAAGGATATCTGACATTAAAAGTTCCGACTAAAACAAGTGAAGATGAAATTATGACCTATATGAAATCTCAATCAAAGTTTTTATTAAATCTTCAAGAAAAATTAAACAATCGAAAATATATTTCAAATCAAAAATCATATGATAATGAAGAATTATTTTTATATTTAGGAAAAGGATTCCCACTTCATAAATTACTAGATGAAATTCCTGAAACAGAAGTCGAAATTCAATCCCAACTGAAGAAATTATATACGAAAAAGACAAAACAGTATGTAAAGAAACGTGTCACTCATTTCGAAAAAATCATTGGCGTCAAAGCTAAATCAATTACCGTTGTTGACTCCCCTCGCACATGGGGAACTTGTAATTCAAACAAAGATTTAACGTTTAATTACAAGCTTTCAATGGCTCCAACCAACGTCATTGATTACGTCGTCATTCATGAGCTTTGTCACATTCACCATATGAATCATGACCGTTCATTCTGGCGTAAAGTAGGAATGTATGACCCTAATTATAAACAACACCAAGCTTACCTTGAAAAATTCGGTGGTGTTATGACCATCTAAATGTAAAAAGCACTTTAGAATACTCTAAAGTGCTTTTTATCTATGATATAGCCATGGGCTATAAAAATCAAAATGGCGCGCCTGGCAGGAGTCGAACCCACAACCCTCTGATCCGAAGTCAGATGCTCTATCCAATTGAGCTACAAGCGCTAATTTAATATTTGCGACTATTTAAGTTTAACATAACTTTTTTCATTTTACAATATATTCCTTTTGATTTTTATCACTATTAAAAACTTAAGCTTATTCCATACCTAAATTCTAATAATCTTAATGAAAAAAATCGTCGAAATGACGATTTTTTATTTTTTCTTTAGTTGTGTGTTATAGACAATTTGACATCCTAGCTTTCTTGGAATGAAGCGATTGAAGAAGAGTAACACTCGGTTAGAAAGACCTGGAACAATTAAAGTCTGTCCTTTCATCAACTCTTGATACGCATACTCTGCGACTTCTTTTGCCGTTGGAACTTTTAATATTGACTTTGCTACTTTAATGTCTGCTTTTTGTTGAAACTCTGTATCAACTGGTCCTGGACAAAGCACACTCACTACAACCTTTGATTGTTTTGCTTCTAGTTCTTTTGCAATCGCTTCTGTTAACTGCAAGACATATCCCTTACTCGCATAATAGGTTGCCATTAATGGACCTGATTGAAACGCAGCAGTCGAGGCGACATTCAATAGATATCCTTCATCTTGACGGACAAAGTCTTTTAAAAACAGCTTACTTAAATAATGAACACTTTTAATATTTAAATCAATCATATTAAATTCATCTTCAATATCAAGATTTAAAAATTCACCATATAAGCCATAACCCGCATTATTAATTAATCCTACAACGTGATAACTTTGACAATTTTCATGCAACTGTTTTAAACTGCTAAGATCAGATAAATCAGCTGGCATTATGATGACCTCGCGTAGATAGTTAGATTCAATCTTTGCTTTTATTTGTTTAAGTCGATCTACTCGTCTAGCTACAATGATAAGATCATGTCCTTGTTGAGCTAAAACATCACACATTGCTTCTCCAATTCCTGATGAAGCACCCGTTACAATGAAATAAGACATAGTCGCCTCCTCCTTATAAAAGAAAAAGAAGAAAGCAAAACCATATTTTAAACAAATAGAGTTTTGCATTCTTCCTTCATGAGATTATTTTTTCTCACATGATTTTGCTAAAATTTCGATAGCTCCCTTAGCTGCCTGTTGTTCAGCCTCTTTCTTTGTTTTACCGATTCCACGACCTAATGTGATGCCATCTAATAAAACGATCGCCTCGAATGAACGATTATGGGCTGGACCTGTTTCAGAGACAATACGATATTCGATTGCCTTTTTAGAGTCAGCCTGTACAAGTTCTTGCAAGGTACTTTTATAATCAAAGACTTGTGTGACTTCACCTTTTTGATAAGCTTTATGGATAATCGTATGAACAAATGAATACACGGTATCCATTCCTAAATCAAGATACATCGCACCGATAAATGCTTCAAATGCATCCGCTAAGACAGTTGGACGTTCACGTCCACCTGAATTTTCTTCACCACGACCAAGCAACATTAGCTTTCCTAAATTTAAATTACGCGCGTAAGACTCTAGAGACGGCTCACAGACTAATTGGGCACGAATTTTAGTCATTTCCCCTTCAGATAACGCAGGTTTTAAATTAAATAAGTAATTCGATACCGTCAACTCTAAGACTGCATCTCCTAAATATTCAAGACGTTCATTATCCTCAATTTTTAGGTGACGATGTTCATTGACGTATGATGAATGTGTAAATGCTTGACAATAACGGTCAAGTTGTTTAAATGGGATCTTATTTTCTTTTAAAAACTCCGTTAATTGATCTAAATACGCCATGTGTTTTCACCTCCATTCAAAGACCAAATAATTATAACCCTTTTCCTGTTATTTCACAAGTGATTCAAGCTAAGACGACGTGTTTCGACGAAAATAGATGATATTTTCGCCGAAATCATTCACTCATTACTCTGCTTTTAATGCCTGACTAATTTTTGCTACGACATCTTTAGATACCGTTTCGCGTGCCTGACGAATCGCATTCATTAACGCAATTGAATCTGATGATCCATGTGCTTTAATAACTGGCGCTGAAACTCCTAATAAAATTCCACCACCAACTTCTGATGCATCCATACGCTTTTTAATACGGGCAAACGCTGGCTTTAATAATAAAGCTCCAATTTTACCTCGAGTGGATGACATTAATTCTTCTTTAATTAATGATAATAACGATTTAGACGTTCCCTCTACTGATTTTAAAGCGATGTTTCCAGAATAGCCATCTGCTACAATGATATCCACTTCACCTGCAATCATCGTTTTCCCTTCCATATTCCCAACAAAGTTGATCGTTGGATCCGCTGCGATTAAGGCGAATGCTTCTTTTTGTAAGTCAGTTCCTTTTCCATCTTCAGTTCCAATATTTAAAAGCGCAACTGTAGGATTTTCAATATTCATCACTTCACGTGCATAAATAGAAGCGATTTTAGCATTTTGATATAAATATTGAGGTTTGGCGTCACTTGTTGCTCCCGCATCACATAAAATAGTATATTTATTTTCTTTGATCGTTGGCATCACTGGTGCTAAAGCTGGACGCTCGACTTCTTTTAAACGTTTAACGACTAATGTTCCCGCTGCAATTAATGCTCCTGTTGCTCCAGCTGAAACGACGGCATCAATATCACCTGTTTTCGCATCTTTACACGCACGAACCATTGATGAATCTTTAAATTTACGAATCGCCATCGCAGGATCTTTAACGTCCATCGGAATGACTTGCTCACAATGAACAATTTTAATACGGTCATGTGGTTCTTTCATAAACTTTTGAATTTCTGATTCAATTCCATATAAGCTAATTTCAATATCATCAAATTTTTCAACAGCAGCATAGGCACCTAAGACAGTTTGTTCTGGCGCAAAATCGCCACCCATGGCATCTAATCCGATTTTAATCATGTATTTGTTCACCTATCTCTTCTATTTTATTTCACTAATTACCATTATAAACTATTTTATAACAGAAAGAATACTATTTTAATCAAATTGGTGCATTTCATTGGCAACAGTCTCTTGAATATAATCACGAAGTCCTAAGAATTCATTATTATGATGGAACTCATCTGAACTCACAAGATGATAAGCATCCTGCATCGCAACTTCTAGAATTTTATAGTCTTCAACGAGATCTGCCATTTTAAAGACTGGCGCACCTGATTGTTTTTCACCAAAGAAATCCCCTGGTCCACGAAGTTTTAAATCCGCCTCTGCAATTTCAAATCCATCGGTTGTTCCTGTCATAATTTTTAAACGCTCTAAACTCTGCTCATTTTTAATATCACTCATGAGTAAACAATAAGCTTGCTGACTTCCACGACCGACACGCCCTCTTAACTGATGAAGCTGTGAAAGTCCAAATCGGTGTGCATCATAAATCAACATTAAGTTCGCATTTGGAACGTTTACCCCAACTTCAATCACCGTTGTCGAGATTAAAATTTGCGAACGATTCGCGACAAAATCTTCCATGACGGCATCTTTTTCAGCTTGTGATAAACGTCCATGCATTAATCCAACTTTTGCTTTCCCCTCAAAATGATGTTGCCATAAATGATACACTTCAACGGCATTTTGAACGTCCATCGCTTCCGATTCTTCAATGAGTGGCGTAATAACGTAAGCTTGTTGCCCTTGATCTAAAATCGTTTCTTGAATAAATCCAAGTGCACGATCGAGTTTGGAGCTATCGATCAAGAACGTTTCCACCGGTTTACGACCTTGTGGCAATTGGTTAATAATCGAGACATCCATATCTCCAAATGCTGAAATCGCAAGTGTACGTGGAATAGGTGTTGCTGTCATCATTAAAACATCAACAAAGTCCCCTTTTTCACGCAACATCTTTCGCTGATTAACCCCAAATCGGTGCTGTTCATCCGTAATAACAAGTCCAAGTTGCTTAAAGATGACATCCTGTTGGATAATGGCGTGCGTTCCGATAATTAAATGAATCTCACCACTCGCTAGTTGCTCTAAAATTTCTCGTCGGCGTTTCCCTTTAACCGAGCTACTTAAAAACTCAATTTTAAACGCCGGATAAGGCTTAAAGAGTTCTAAGAGTGATTTATAATGCTGTTGTCCTAAAATCTCTGTCGGCACCATTAACGCCGTCTGATACCCAGATAGCATAACCATTAATAAACTAATCGCCGCGACGACTGTTTTCCCTGATCCAACGTCCCCTTGTAATAAACGATTCATGCGACTTCCCGAACGCAAATCTTGTTTAATATCTTCTAATACTTTTTTCTGAGCATCCGTAAGCGTAAATGGCAGTCGATTCATAAATTCAATAACTTGGTGTTCATCAAAAATCTTCTCTGCTCCTTGGCGCTCACTTTTCGTTTGATAACGTAAATATTGGATTTTCAATTGAAATTTTAATAATTCTTCATATTTAACACGTCGTTGAACTTGTCGTACTTGCTCTTTATTTTCCGGAAAGTGTGAAAACAATATCGCATCTTCATAAGAAATGAGACGATACTGTTGTCTGAGTTGAAGCGGGAGGTCATCACGTAATTGCATCGCATACTGATCATAGGCCTCTTTTACAATCTTTTTGAACGTTTTAAGTGGAACTTCTTTTAGGGAATAGACCGGTTCAATCCCTCGTCCATCTGCTGTACCCATTTTTATATCAGTAGCAGTAATCACTTTACGTCCGAGATCCCATTTACCTGTCACGGTAATCAATGTATCTAGCTTTAATTGATTTTTTAAGAAAGTACGGTTAAAAACAACGACTTTCACAACCTCATGATTCACTAACACATTAAACGTCATACGTGCTTTCATTTTTCCATAGTATTGAACTTGGCAAGCTGTAATAACTTTCCCTTCAACTGTAATTTTTTCTTCATGCATGGCGCGATGAATGTCAATTAACTCAAAGTTTTCATAACGATAAGGAAAATACTCCAGTAAATCTTTCACACTTACAATTTTTAATTGATGTAATTTTTCAAGCAGCGAAGGACCTACCCCTTTTATTTTTTCAACAGGAATACTTGCTAGTGACATTTCATCACGCCCTTTCAACTATTTTTTAAATGATTTGGTGAACAAGTGTTCTCTAATTGATATTTTAGCATAAACAGTTTAGGCATTCAAAGCATAAAAAAGATGTGAGGTGAAACCTCACATCTTTTGTAAATTATTCTACTGAGATAATGTATGAGTAAACAGGTTGTTGACCGTCGAAGATTGTAACTTCAACGTCATCGTATTTATTTTCGATGTATTCAGCTAATTCATCTGCTTCATCTTCATCGACACCCTCACCGTATAGGATTGTGACGATTTCACTATCTTCATCAATCATTTTATCCACTAAAGCACAAGCACTTTCGAAACGCTCTGGAACAGACACGATAATATCCTTATCTAAAATTCCGATAAAGTCGTTTTCTTTAATGTCTACACCGTTCATTTGTGTATCACGAACTGCATATGTCACTTGTCCAGATTTCACTTCTGTAATCGCCTGATTCATCTCTTCTATATTATCTTCTACTGATGCATGTTCATTAAACATCATTAAAGCTGTGTATCCTTGTGGGATTGTTTTTGATGGGACAACAACGACATTAACATCTTCCGTTACTTGAGCGGCTTGATTAGCTGCCATAATGATATTACTGTTGTTTGGTAAGATAATAATATTTTTAGCATTTAACTCATCAATAGCTTTTAAGAAGTCTTCTGTTGAAGGGTTCATTGTTTGTCCACCTTCAATCACATAATGGCATCCTTGCTCTTCAAATAAATGCTTAATTCCTTCTCCCGCTACCACTGAAATAATTCCATATTCAGCTTGTTCACGTTTCGCTGGTTCTGATTGTGGTGCATTTTGACCAATAATTTCATTATGTTGTTCCGTCATATTTTCAATTTTTAACTTCACGAATTCACCGTGTTTTTGTGCTAAGTTTAACGCATCACCTGGTGTTAATGTATGAACATGTACTTTAACGATATCTTCATCTTGTACCACAACAATTGAGTTTCCTAATTTCTCTAAACGTCCACGGAAGACATCTTCTTTAAATGGTGTACGTTCTTCATCTAAACGGATGATAAACTCTGTACAATATCCAAATTCTACCTCATCACTCGATAAAGCTGTTTGTGCAGATTCTCCTGTTGCTTCTGTTTGAGCTTCTAAAACAATTGTTTCTCCTTTTAACGCTTTTAAGAATCCTTCAAAAATATAAAGTAATCCTTGTCCACCACTATCAACAACACCAACTTCTTTTAAAACTGGTAATAATTCTGGTGTACGATTTAATGAAATTTGCATTTCATTTACTACTAAATCATATAAATCAACAATTGTTTCAACTGTTTCATATTTTGCACCAGCTGCTTCAGCAGATTCACGAGCAACGGTTAAAATTGTTCCTTCAATAGGCTTCATAACAGCTTTGTATGCTGTTTTAACTCCACTTTCTAAGGCTTTAGCAATATCTTCAATATCCGCTTCGTCTTTCCCCTCAAGACCTGTTGCAAATCCTCTAAATAATTGTGATAAAATAACACCTGAGTTTCCACGTGCACCCATTAATAAACCACGTGATAAAACTTTTGCAACTTTTCCAATTGAAGCTTCTTCTAAAGAAACTAATTCTTTAGCTCCAGCCGTCATCGTCATACTCATATTCGTCCCTGTATCACCATCTGGAACAGGGAATACGTTAAGCTGGTCTACATATTTAGATCTGTTCGCTAAGTTGTTAGCTCCATTAATTACCATTTGTTTAAATACGATACCATTAATCTGTTTCAACGACATGAATAATACTCCTCCTAGCGATCTAACCCTTTAACTCCTTGTACAAACACATTAACTTCTTTAACATGTTCTCCGAAAGTTTTTTCGATCACATATTGAACTTTTTTCTGAATTTCAAAACATACTTCTGAAACTTTAATTCCGATTCCGACAATTACATATAAGTCTACAATCAGTTTATTATTTTCATCTGCGCGCAGTGTAACACCTTTACTATAGTTTTCTTTTCCTAAAACAACAGCTAAACCATCTTTAACTAAATTCTTTGAAGCCATCCCGACAACACCATAACATTCTGTTGTTGCATTTCCAATGACTGTTGAAAGGGCATCTCTTGAAATGTCAATTCGACCATATTCATTTTTAATTTGGACTGTCATATGTGACAAACCTCCCTCATCGCTATATTCTTACTTTCAATTTTACTATATATTATACACATTGACAAATATAAAATGTCATCTAGAAGTTGTAAAACCGCCTTAACATGACTATTCTCTGCATTTCTTTCAAAAAAACTTGCTAATCCACAAAAAGTATGATAAATTAATAGGAGTCTTAGATAAGAATGTGAAGTAAGGAGGTTTTTACTAATGGCTCGTGTTTGTACAGTAACTGGACGTCGTACTAAAACTGGAAACGCTCGTTCACACGCAATGAACGCTTCAAAACGTACTTGGAAGTCTAACGTTCAAAAAGTTAAAATCTTAGTTAACGGTAAACCTAAAAAAGTATACGTTTCTGCTCGCGCATTAAAATCAGGAAAAGTAGAACGCGTTTATTAATAACATAAAAAAGGTTATCTCTTCGGAGGTAACCTTTTTTATGTTATTAAATAATTTTTCATATCAATCTTTATTGACTCAAACATAAAACTTATACAAATGGCCGGCCACTTCATTAGGTGCAAAAACATACAACTTTAATTTGTTAAGCCTTTATCATTGCACAGCTTCTGCAATGAGATACCGGAATTACCAGCGAAAGATAGAGATAGCAAGCAAATATTTTCTCTTGTTGAGAAAGTAAACAATTAAACAAATTATTTACATTTTTACAACTTCTACTTCTTCTTAGTCCACATTTTGATTTTTTTCATGGGCCTATTCGTATATAGCTTTTGATGCATAACGATGAAGTTCCTCATTATCTTCTCATTTTAAGGATGATTACTTCATCTCTCTCTTCTCTCTTTAGTCAATCCAAATTCGAATTTTAGCATCTTTCGTATCAATCGTCATTAGATCTCCCATTACCTCTGAATCAATCAGTGCTAAAATTTCTTCAATATCTAGATTAACATTTTCACCGACTTTAGCATTTAATTGCTTTTGAACAATTCCCATTTTTAGAACGGCTTTAGCTAAATTTAATGGAAAATTAATTTGAACTGTTTCTTTTTCTCCCTCTTCCGTCGATAATATGTCTAATCTTAAGAATCGTCCTATCGGGTGTGAATTTACTCGGGCCACTTTTTGTTCAGATTTTTGCATAGCTTGAATCAGTTTCTGACCTTCCTCCGATGTAATGACACCACTTTCTATCATTTTTAATACTCGTATTAATTCTTCACTCATTTTAATCATCCTTTCTAGCTAAAATCATTAATCAATCCAGATTCGTACATTTACTGAATTACGATCAATAGTTATTAAATCACCAATGGAATCTAGATTAAGCAAATCTATCATCTCATCTAAATCCGGTTCAATTCCAGTTCTAGTCTGCGCCTTAATTTGTTTTTGAATAAATCCCATTTTTAAAACAGACCTTGCAAGATTAAGAGGAATATTGATTTCAATGACTTCTTCTTCTTTGTCATGGCTGTCTACATTAATGTGTAAAAAACGTCCCGTCATCCCCTGATTCACCTCATTAACTTTTCGATGTGCTGTATCAATCACCTTGATCAACGCTTGACCATCTTCTGACGTAATAACACCACTTTCTATCATTTTTAAAATCTTTCCTAACTCATCACCCATATAAACTCCCCCTCTTTATCGTTTTAAGCACTCAGTTGCCTCCTCAACAGTGATATCCCCTCGTTCAAGCTGAGATAAACTATCTTGTTTATCGATTGTTTCTTGTCCTGTTGTAAACCCTAATCCTTGAATTGTTTGATCAAGCATTCGTCTAACAGTTGGATAAGAGATTCCAAGTTCACGTTCAACCTCCTTAATATTCCCACGATTTTTAATAAAGACTATGGCAAAATTTAATAGTTCCTTATCTAAATAACAAAATTCATTTAATGTGTATTGACCATTAATTTGTGTTTTACATCCTTGGCACGTCAATTGTGTAACTAAAAGTCGTTTATAGCAAATAGGACAATGTCCCAACACTTCGTACTGTTTCACCTAAACCCTCCTTACTTTGTCATAATTTTAATAACCGTATTTTTAGACTTCACATTAATAAACTCAAGTGGTGGATACTCCTTCATAATCTTCAGCACTTCTTCTAAGTTTACTAAAATAGTCTGTATCTCTTCTTTACTAAACTTCCCATTAATAGCCTCTTGATCAAACTTAATAAAAGGAGCACATAATCTAAAAAAACTTTTAATCAATCCAAATGAAACTGCCGGCAAATATATTCTCTTCCCATTATCGACAATAAATAATTTAATCTTCTTAGAACGATGCTTTTGTCGCCGTTTTGATTCTCTTTCAATCTCTTTAATTGCTTGCTGAACTGTCAGACGTCCGTCTTCGATTTTCTCTAAAACATAAAGATATGACACTTTAAGCTTCTCTCCTTTCAATTCCTACGTCTCTACATTACCATTATACTCCACGAATCTAAAAATCCAACTCCATAATTAATAATATTAATATATAAATTAATATTATTTAAAAAAACAATATATTTTTTGAAAAATAATTAGTTTTAAATAACTGTTACTGTTTTATATCATTCAATCGTTATTCTAATTCAATGAGCACAAAATAATTTTCAAGCTAATTTAATATGATATCCCCCGTCCTTAAAACAAAGACAATAATAAAAAATAGTTGCCGAATAAATCGACAACTATTTTTAATGTTTTTTAAAGATGTTCATAATACCTACAACAATTGCACTGATCCATTTTGGTAATTTAATCGTATAAAATCTCATCTTATCCGCTCCCCTATTCAAGGATATTAATTACTGTACACTATATGTCCTCATGGAAAAAGATATGACTACAACTTAATCACGACTAAATATCATTAATAAATAACCACTATCAAACGAGACAAAAAAGCTAGATTCAGTTGTCTCATTACTAATGCAACGAATATCATCCTGTGTTAACTCATAATTCGTTAATGGATATTTTAAACGATTTAACGTTAGATTAGTTACCGTTGACTCTAAGGCAAAAAATGAAATATAGGGCAAGCCTGGATGATTGATTTCATGCTGACCTGAGGCTAACACCATTAAGTGATTTCTTTCATCCACTAATGTAATCGGTAAGCCTTTTTTAGCAAACTGAAGTAATAAGCGAATATTAGCTAAGCTATGATCGATTCGTCCACCTAATGATCCATAAATCCGAACATCAGTTGCTTCTTTCGTCATCGCTACATTCAAAGCCACTTCAGTATCCGTTTCATCTTTTTCACTTGGTAATTGAACAAGTTCCAACGCAGAATCTTTAATTTTAGCAAACTCAGATTCCGTCACTGAATCAAAATCTCCAATGGCGATATCCGGACAAATTCCATGCTCTACTAAAGTTAAAGCTCCTCGATCGACTCCAATCACGAAGCTCGCTTTAATATGTTCTAAATCTAACCACGCATTTGGTGCTCCGCTAATAATCGCAATTTTCATTCAAATTACCCCTTAATTTTTTGAATGGCTAATTGACGGTCTACTGCATTAAACACAGCTGATCCAGCAACTACCACATCTGCCCCAGCTTCTTCACATAAGCGGGCTGTTTCCTCGTTAACTCCACCATCAACTTCAATCACATAAGATAAGTTTTGTTCTTGACGCCACTGATTTAATGTCGCAATTTTATTTAATGAATCCGGAATAAAGGTTTGACCTCCGAATCCTGGATTAACTGACATAATTAAAATCCAATCTACCTCTTGTAAAACATGTTTAATCATTTCAAGTGGTGTATGCGGATTTAAAACGACTCCACACTGCATCTCATATTGCTTAATTAATTGTAACGTACGATGTAAATGACGGCATGCCTCTACATGAACTGTAATAATATCTGCTCCCGCCTCTTTAAAATCTTTAATATATTGATCCGGATTTTCAATCATTAAATGAACATCAAATGGCAACTCTGTATGAGGACGTAAACATTTCACAATCCCTGGACCTAATGTAATATTAGGGACGAAATGACCATCCATCACATCAATATGAATATAATCCGCTCCTAGTGAATCAACACATTTTACTTCTTCTGCTAATTTTGAGAAATCAGCAGCTAAAATTGATGGTGCAATTTTCAACATCTTTCCTACTCCTTCATGTCTTAATACTTCGGTTTACGAGTTTTAATTTCTGTTAAGAACTGTAAGTAGTTCTCATATCGGGTTGGGATGATTTCTCCTGCCTCCACAGCCGATTTGACAGCACAACGAGGTTCATTTTCATGCAAGCAACCTCTGAACTTACACTGCTCTGAACGCTCATAGAATTCGATAAAGCATTGTGATAAATCGATAGGTTCTAATTGATCTAAATCTAAAGAACTAAATCCTGGTGTATCTGCGATTAAGCCTTCGCTTAACTTATGTAATTCAACATGTCGGGTTGTATGTTTTCCGCGTCCTAGTGCTTTTGAAATTTCATTAACCTGAATATCTAATGTATGATCGATTGAGTTAAGTAATGACGATTTTCCTACTCCTGATTGACCGCAAATCACAACAATACGATCTTTAATTAAATCACTAATCGATTCTAATCCAAATTGTCGTTTAGATGAGGTCTCAATGACTTCATAACCAATTTCACGGTAATAATTAATCGTTGGTTCAATTGATTGTTTCTCTTCTTCACTCAATAAATCCATCTTCGTTAGCACAATAACAGGTTCAATGCGATTCATTTCAATAACAGCTAAAAAACGATCTAACAACTTCGGACTGAAGTCGGGTTCTTTCACTGAAAAAACAACTAATGCTAAATCTACATTAGCAATAGGTGGGCGCACTAATTCATTTTTTCGAGGGCCGATTTCCATCACATAACCATTTCCATCAGATTCAACTAAAAACTCAACTTCATCTCCTACTAACGGAGTAATTTTCTGTTTACGAAATAATCCTCGACTTCGACATTGAATCATTTCTTTACTTTCTAAATCTTCAACGTAATAAAACCCACTTAAGGCTTTTAAAATAATTCCCTTTTTCAAATTATCACCTACTAAATGATCAGGTTCACTCATCATTTTCTTTATTGTCTATTATTCTTGTCTCGTTGAAGATGATTTTTCTGGAGTCTTTGCGACATATAACGTAACACTAGACTTCACTTTTACGCGTGTTCCGATAGCCGGTGATGTTTTAAATACATCACCATCTTCATAATTCTCATCTTCAATATAAATGACTTTTGCATATTTAAGTCCGATGTCTTTTAATTCCTTTTCTGCCTCTGTCACTGTCATCGTTGAAACATCTGGAACATAAACTTCAGCGACTTTATGAGTTGCAGGTCGATAGATAATGACATAATAAAGCGTGATGGCACAAATTAAGAAAACAGTGAAAGAGACTAATAAAGCTGAGTTTAAAAAGTCAAATTTCTTTCCTTTTCGTCCTTTACGCTTTTTCTTTGATTTCTTAGCCATTTCTTCTGATACCTCCTTCTTCAGGTCAGACATCACCATCGTTTTTTCAAGTGCCTCATCTTTTATACTTTCACTTAGAAGAGGCTCATCGACACGCTCAGTTGTTAACGCTGAGTTTAAATCAATTAATAATTCATCAACACTGTGGTATCGATCGCTTGGTAGCTTGCAGGTACAACGACTAATAATGTTATCTAAACTATTCGGTAATTCCTCTTTGACTAGCTTGATTGAAGGCATTTCTGCTTCTAAATGTTGAAGGGCAATATTAACCGCACCTTCTCCTTTAAAAGGCACATCTCCCGTTAATAATTCATATAAAATAATTCCTAACGCATAAATATCTGAGCGCTCAGTTGCTAAATTTCCACGTGCTAATTCCGGTGCTAAATAATGAACCGAACCCATAATCGTGTTCGTTTGTGTCATATCTGCCTCATTACTTGAAAGAGCAATTCCGAAATCAGTAATTTTTACAACTTGATCATCAGTAATCATAATATTTTGCGATTTAAGATCGCGATGAATGATATTGTTTTGATGAGCATATAAAACCCCCTCAGCTAATTGTGTCATAATATGAATCACTGTTTGAGGTTCTAACGCTCCATGTTCACGTAAATAATCTTTCAATGTTTTTCCTTTAACATATTCCATGACAATAAACGGCTGTTGCTTATAATCACCAACTGTATAAACATGAACGATGTTCGGATGATCCAAATTAATCACTTGTGCTGATTCACGTTTAAATCGTTTAATGAAACGTTCATCTTTTGAAAGCTCATATCGTAACATTTTAATCGCTACATGTCGTTTTAGTGTACGGTCATACGCTAAATAAACATTAGCCATTCCACCATCACCAATTAGCATCTTAATGTCATAGCGCGAATTAATCGTTGTTCCGATAATCATAAAGAGTCACTCCCTTCGAGGCGTTCGCATAAAGCCACTGATATATTATCTTTTCCTCCATTACGATTCGCCACTTCAATCAGTAAATTTACTTTTTCTTCTGTTGACGTTTGTTTGCTTAAAATAGCAAGAATCTCTTGATCATCTACCATCGATGTTAACCCGTCTGTACAAAGTAAGATGGCATCTAATTGATAATGCTCTAACACAAGATAATCAAATTTCAATTCTTTATTCACCCCAAGAGCATTCATAATAATATTACGATGTGGATGATTTTTTGCTTCTTGTTCAGATAGTTTTCCTTCTTCGACTAGTTTACGAACGAAGGTATGATCCTTTGTAATCTGTCTTAATTGGTGATGGGATAAAAGATAAGCTCGACTATCCCCAATATGTGCAAATGCGATAAAAGACTTAGTCATCACAGTTACAATAGCTGTCGTTCCCATTCCATGTGAGATATGATGATCTTCAATATACGTCAAGATATCTTGATTTACTTGATGTAAAATCTTCTTTAACCATTTTCTCAATATTTCTGAGTCATCAAATGTTAAGTCCTCATTAAAGTATTGCTCGATTGTTTTTAATACCATGGCACTTGCGACTTCTCCCGCTTCATGCCCTCCCATGCCATCGGCTACTACAATAATTGAGCAATGTTGATTTTTATAAATTTTAACAGCATCTTCGTTATGTGGTCGGATTTTTCCGACATCAGTCTTATAACACATCTGGTCAAACATTCTATAAAGCCCCCTCTTTAGCTCTTAACTGTCCACAAGCCGCGTCGATGTCACTTCCTAACTCGCGTCGAACAGTTGCATTAATCCCACGTTTTTTTAATGTCTTCTCAAATTGTTCAATATGTTCAATTGGTGTACGATCAAACCCACGTTCCGGTACATAATTCACCGGAATTAAATTGACGTGACAATTCATTCCTTTTAATAAGTCCGCTAATTTTGTTGCACATTCTACTGTATCATTGACATTTTTAATTAATCCATATTCAAAAGTGATACGACGATGTGTTTTATTTACATAAAACTTCGCCGCTTCCATTAACTTTTCTAATGGATAAGCACGGTTAATTGGCATTAATTGCGTACGCAATTCATCGGTTGGTGCATGTAATGAAATCGCAAATGAAACTTGAGGATGATGCTCGGCAAAATCATAAATTTTCGGAACAATCCCACTTGTTGAAACAGTAATATGACGTGCTCCAATATTTAACCCTTTATCATCATTAATAATATTAATGAATCGAGTTAAATTATCATAATTTTCAAATGGTTCTCCAATTCCCATCACAACAATATGACTAACACGACCTTCTGTTTCATCTAAGTATTGTTGAACACGTAAAACTTGTGCTACAATTTCCCCTGCCTCTAAATTACGTTTTAAGCCGCTTAAGGTAGAAGCACAGAACTTACATCCAATGCGGCACCCAACTTGTGTCGTCACACAAACAGAATAACCATAGTTGTGACGCATTAACACCGTTTCAATTAAGTTTCCATCTGCTAATTCAAATAAAAACTTTGTTGTTCCATCACTTGCGATTTGTTTTTTACGTTCTGATAAGGTTGTGAAATCAAATGTTTCACTTAATAAATGTTTTAAATCTTTCGGTAAATTACTCATCTCATCAATTGATGGCACACGTTTTTTATATAACCAATCAAAAATTTGTTTCGCACGAAACTTTGGTTGGTTATTGGCTACTAACCAATTCTGCCAATCTTCAATATTTAAACTAAAAATGGATTTAAACTCCATATTAGCACCACCATTTCTACTAAATTCGTTAAAGTCATTGCTGTGTCAGTCATCTATCTATATAGAAACAGATCAATCATTTACATTGCCTAACTCAAAGTTATAGTCTTAAACTATCCTAAACTAAGGCTAACGCCAGAAATAATCACGTTTACCGATGTAAAAAAACGACTGTTTCTTCTATATATTATCCTGCTAAAACACAGATTCTCATGCAATCATTTCTGAAATTAAGCTTGGCGCTTTAAGCAAGCAATAAAGAAACCATCTGTTTGATAATCACCTGGGAATAATTGAACCATTCCATTTTTCGTTTGCTCGTGTAAAACCTCTGGAAGTCGATTGACTAATGTTGGATCGAGTTCATATTCTGGATGTTGTGCTAGGAATTGCTCAACCATTTTGTCATTTTCTTTACGATTTACGGTACATGTACTATAAACCAGTGTTCCCCCTACTTTAACTAATGGGGCAACTGTATTTAAAATTTTCTTTTGAATCATCATGATTTCATCTAAATCCGAAGGTTGTTTCGTAATTTTAACTTCTGGATGACGTCTTAAAATACCTAATCCTGAACATGGAGCATCAACTAAAACGGCATCAAAGCTATCTGACTCATAACGTTCATTTAAAGTTGTTGCATCTTGCAATGTCGCTACGACGTTTGTTAACCCTAAACGTTTCACATTATCTTCGATTAATTTAATTTTATGCTCATAAACGTCATGGGCATAAACCGTTCCTGTTTGACGCATTAACTCTGCTACATGTGTCGTTTTTCCACCAGGTGCTGAGCATGTATCTAATACTTTCGAATGATGTTTTGGTTTTAACGCACGTGCGACTAGCATTGACGATTCATCTTGAACATAGAACCATCCTTGCTCAAAATCCTTCGTCTTAATCACATTACCTTTTAAAATAACTAGTGCATCTTGGCTCAAATTACCATACTCACATGTGATGCCTTCCGATTCAAGTTTTTGCTTTAATTCTTCACGTGTTCCACGAACACCATTGACACGAATCGTCACATTGACACGCTCATTATTAGCACGAGCCATCTGAATCGTTTTTTCCCAACCGAATTGCTTACTCCACAATTTAATCAACCAAAGTGGATGTGACGTTTCAACCGCCAAACGCTCCGCCTCATCTTTAATCGTATCAAGACTTGGCAATGGGGTACGTGTCAGTTCACGTAAAATAGCATTCACTAATTTGCCATTAAATTGCCCTCCACGTTTTTTAGCAATCTTAACCGCTTCAGAGATTGCTGCGTGTTCTGGGACACTATCTAAAAATAACATTTGATATAGGGTCATTTGAATTAAAATACGAACCCATGCTTTGACTTTTCCGTTAAAGAAGGGTGTCACATAAAAATTCAATAACTGTTCATGTTGTAATGTTCCATAAACCAATTCAGTCATGAAATTTTTATCTTGAACTGTTAACTCATTTTTTTCAATTTGTTCACTTAAAGCATGATTACTATAAGCTCCATCTATTAAAATATCGGTTAACGTCTGCAATGCCAATTCGCGGGCATTTGCCATAATACCACTCCGTTCTCCTGTTTACCTGATGTATGTATAGTGATGTCATTTTATATTATAACATAATCTGCCTACTTTCATCTGTCATTTCACACAATTCTCCCCTAAATTCATCAGTCTTTCCTCATTGATTGAGAAATTTTAAAAAAGTTGCTTCTAAATTAGAAGCAACTTTTTGATTATTGTGTTTTATCAACAATTTTACGCCCGAAGTTCCCTTGAACTTGTGAACTTTGTAAGACGTTCGTAAACGAGTTTGGATCGACCTCATTTAATAATTGTAAAGCAATATATAATTCATAGCTTGAAACAACCATCATTAATAAACTACGATTTTGATGCGTGTAAGCTCCCTCCGCATTAATAATAGTAATCCCACGACCTAATCGACTTTGTAAAGTTGAAATCACCTCATCTTGCTTATTTGTGACAATAAACACTGTATAGCTTTGATGTGGAGTATGAATACGGTCAATAATTTGCATTTGAACAAAGATTAATAAAATCGTATATAATGCAATTTCCCATCCATCAACACATCCTGCAATTGCAATAATCACACAGTTTACAGCAAATGAGTATTGACCAAATGACCCTTGCGTTCTCATGGATAAAATTTGTGATAAAATATCAAGTCCTCCAGTTGAACCGCCATACTTTAAGATCGTTCCACTACCTAAAGCATAAATCATTCCACCAACAACGATATTTAATAACACATCATCAGAAAAAGAAATTTCTGGAACAATATTCAAACCTAACGTCATCAGTGTTACCGTATATAGCGTATGATAGGTGAAACGTTTCCCAATAAACTTATATGAAATTAGTAATAACGGGATGTTAATTGACCAAATAAGCATTCCGAGATTAATCTTAATCCCCCATGCACTATAAAGGAATCGACTAATTAACTGAGAAATCCCTGTGACCCCACCTACATATAACCCCGATGGATTGATAAACCAGTTAATTCCAATGGAGAATAGTAAAATCCCAACCGAAATCATTGCTAAACTTTTAAATTCTTTTTTCAAATGTTCTGCCTTAATAATACCCATTACTAAATTCCTCCACTTCCGTTTTTCATGAAGCTTTCTCTCTATTAAAACGGAATCTTTGATTTAATTCTTGAGAAATTATAACATGTTTTCTCCCGACAGGAAACTAAAAAATTGTTACTATTTTGTGTACATCCACATACAATTTATCCCATGATTTTAGAGGTAATTATTCCATGAAAAAAAGCACCTAAAAAAAGGTACTTTTTGTCTATGCTTCATAAATAATCATAGCCGAATAACTATAAACCTGTCCCTCTGTATCACTGAAGTGAGAGATAGAGTATTTAATATCTATGACCGATTGATAAGGTAATGTTTTTAAAAATTCATTGACGACACTTTCTAAATCTAGCTCATGTTCTTCATCAAAACATTTCACTTGAACGGACATTCTGTCTCCCTCCTATCACATTAAAGACAGAATACCATTAGAAGCTTTGAATTTTTGTCAAAAAACAGAAATCTATTTAATTTCTTTTTTAACAAAGTATCCTTGAACCATTTCACTTTGCACTACATTTGTAAAGGCTTGCTCATCTACCATTTTAATAACAGCAAGAGCCTCATATAATTCATAGCTTGATAAAACCATCATTAAAACACTTTTATCATTTTTACTATAAGCACCGCGTCCTTCTAAAATTGTAATCCCTCGATATAACTGTTGTTGAAGCGATTTAATCATCTCATCTTCTTTACTCGTTACAATATATAACGTTAAGTTTTGATGAACAGTATGAATTTTATCAATAACAACAGATGTGATATAAATCGAGATGATGGTATATAATGCCGTTTCCCATCCTTGTGTAAGTCCTGCAATCAAAATGATAATCGCATTAATCGCAAATGAATATTTTCCAAATGAACCATTAAATTTCATTGAAAGATATTGGAAGACAATGTCTGTTCCACCAGTTGATGCACCAATTTTTAAAATCATTCCTACACCAACACCGATTAACACCCCACCAAATACAGCGTTTAGTAAAATATCATCAGAGAATTTTCCCATGGGAACTAATTCTAAAATGATGGATTGCAACACAACTGTTAAAATACTTAAGACAGCAAATCGTTTTCCAATTGAACGCCACGCTAAATATAAAAGTGGCACATTCAATAAGAAAATTAATCCACCTAAACTTAATTGAATCCCAAATGCAGAAGAAGCAAAGGCTATTATTAACTGCGCAATCCCTGTCACTCCACCTGTATATAGATTAGCAGGCGAAATAAACATATTCATCGCTAACACATATAAAAATACCCCTATAATCATAATCCCTAAGTTCTTCAGTTTAATTGAAACTTGTTCATTTTTTAAAATATTCATCTGTTCCACACTCCTTCTCTGATGTCCTGATGAATAATTAGACTTATTCGTTTGAATCTGTGTCTTCTTTTAAATAAGTCCATCCATCTTCTTGATAAACTTTTCCCTCTTTCATTAAACGCCCTAATGCACGCTTAAATGAGGCCTTACTCATTTTAAAGACACGACGAATATCGTCTGGTTCTGATTTATCATAAAACGGCATCGCCCCACGACGTCCCATTAAATATTCTAAAATAATGTCTGAGTCTTCCACAATCGCAAATTCCTTTTGTGGAATTAATGACATATTAAATTCACCATTATCTTTTACACGTACGACACGTCCCTCAACTACTTCTCCAAGACGTGGTTCTTCACGACGTTCACTTTCATGAATGAATCCCATGTATCCTTCTTCTGTAATGACGTTTGTTCCGATTTTACCTGTACGAATTACACGCGCTTTTACCTTTTTACCATGTAATGATTGTGGCGCCTCCTCTTTAACTCCGCCAAACTCTTGTGGGCGAGCTAAGATTGCAAATAAGTAGTTTGATTGTGATTCTTTTAAATAACAATACACATAATCTCCGACTTGTGGCCATAATGATTCGAAAATTGGTAAGTCTGATGGTGCGATTAAAATGTTTTTGTTAATTCCGATATCAACAAAAACTCCTAAATCTTTACGCACATCTACTACTTCAACCCAACCGAATTCTTCTGTTGTCACTGCTGGCTCTTGCATCGTTGCTGTTAAACGTTTTTTTGCATCATAATAAACGAAGACTTCGATTGTTTCTCCAACTTCGATAGGATGCGTTACTTCTGCTTGATGTAAGAAGAACTCTTCACCATCTAGCATTAATGTATAACCAAGTGGCGTCTGACGCTCCACTTTCATTTCATGAAATTTTCCTGCTAACATTTCATCACTTACTTTCCTTTTAAAGTCAATATATTATAACATGCACCAAAATTCATGAAAAGTGGAAATTGCTTTTTCACTCTATTTAATCGTTTTATGTATCAAATCACATATAATTTTATTATCACCGACGTTACTTAAATCAATCCATCTTTTTCTTATTTTTTAAATTTGAACATCTACTCATTAAATATTCATTTTTAAAAAAACATTTACCGTCATGAGCAGGAAAAAATAAAAGATCAACCCTACCTAACTAAAACCAAAGATTTCTACTCATTCAAACACGATGACAAATCTATATAGAAACAGAAACCTTTTCTACATTTAATATAGCAACTCAAATATATGATAGTCATACCGTGAGTCACCTGCCATGCGAAGCATGTTTCCTCCATTGGTAGGGAATGCAAGGCAGACTATCGTCCAGGGGTCACCTAGCAGCTTCACTTGTGAAACAATCCACCATTGCTAGGGAATGGGTCACCTGGCAGATTGTCGAAGACAATCTAATCCTCAACTGCTAGGGATTTAAAATTTTTTACAATGTAAAAAACTTATCTGGACTTATATATCGAAGCATAAAGTCATGAAAACTGTATGACTTTGCAACATTCATTTTATGTTTATAGCGATTCGGATGAACGTTAATCTGCTCATATTAAAAGCCTTAGAAACTCCTAAAGGGTTCTTAAGGCTTTTTTTCTCTTTCAAATTAAGCAACGAAGTCTTCCTTTTCAACTTGTTCCATAATAAATAATAAATCAGCTTCAACTCGCTCATAACGGCGATGATACGTTAATAATTTATCATTTAAATCAACCGTTAAACTTTTTAACTTTTGAAGATATAAAAATAACTGTTCATTTCCAGTCTTAAGTGGTAATCGTTCCACATGAGCTTCTAATTCATACACTTTTGCTTCCCACTCTTTAATACTCATGGTTGATTGTTTTAAACTTTTTTGTGTATGATGCTGTAAATCCTCAAGTTTTTTATACAATGAAGCTTCTAAATAACCATATTGTTGCCACTCTGAACCTAATGACAATAAAATTGAACGGATACGTAATAAATTTTTTAAGTGTTTCGAGACATGATAAGAGGCAAAAAAGCCATCCTCATATAACACTTTTGCTAACATGAAATTTTTCTTATATGCCTTTTTAATATTCATTCTCGCCATAACCAACACCACCTTTTACTAAAACTTAAGTAAATTATAATATATTTTTAGTAAAAAATACACTATTTTACATGAATAAAAATCTTATATCAAAAAAAACTCACCAGCCTTCGCTAATGAGTTATAATATATTCTTCAAAATAACAATCATTAAACTTAAAATAAAAAGGTGAAGAGGATAAAAAGCATAAAAGAAATATTTATTCAGCTTTATTGATCCTTTCTCTCCATTGTATTTCGAAATTGGCCATAAGGCAGCAAGACAGAACAATTGAGCAACACACTGTAAATACACTAAAACTTGTAGAATCATTCCAAACCCATCGGTCGTCACAAAGCCATATCCATCATGAATAAAAGATGAAACAGAGGACCACATGCCAATCGATTGACCATATAATAATAAATTAAGGACAACCAACATAATACTCATACGAGTTTTATTTTCAAAAAAGAGATACATCATAAAAATGGTGAGAATTCCATAAAGGTCATAGTCTGTTCTTAAATTTGCAGCTATTAAGCCTATGAGAATAATAAATAATCCCCCTATAAATTTAAATCCTTGATCTTTAGAGATATTATCATATCCCCAAATGGCTAATAAACCTAAAGCCAAGGTGAAAAAGACATTTTGGTGAGTGAATTCTAACCATCTCCCTGAAATAGCAATATCAAAAAATGGCTCGGAAATCAAAGCAAAAATACTTAATCTTAATAAATATTTTTTCCGATTACGCGTGTGATAGAACCCATTGACAACCAAAAAAGCAAAGATTGGAAATGAGATTCGTCCAACTAAACGCATGATCACCATCATTCCTTCAAGCGCAATAAACGTGGTCATATTTTCAGTATATCCTTGTAAAAAAGGGATGATAATTGCACCAATATGATCAATTAACATCGTGACTAGAGCGATTATTTTTAATTGTGAGGCATCTAATCCTTTTTTCTTTTCAATCACACAACCTTGACTGGTATCTAACTGATTTCCTAATTCCATTCAAGCACCCTCTCTTCCAAAATTTTCTTAAATTATAACATGAATCACTCAAAATAACCACTATAAAAAAGACAGTCGTATTTGACTGTCTTTTAAATAACTAATCTAAATCACAAACTAAACGTCCTTCTAATAAACTACGTCCAATTGTTTTTCCAAGTGTTAATACGTCAGCTAATTTTTCTTCATCAGGTTTAAAGCATAGCTTAACCGGTTCAACCATTTTTAATTTTAATTGGGTTAAACGGGCATGAACATTATCCACCGCTTCTCCACTCCATCCATATGAACCGAAGGCTGCACCAAATTTTCCACCATGAGTCACTGGATTCATTCCTGTTAAGACATCCCAAACGATTGGCACTGCATCTTTATTCACAGTTGTTGCTCCGATAGCAATTGCATCAGCTGCATATAAATCCGCAAATAATTGTTCTTTTACCTCTGGGAAGCTCTTAATATCTAAATCGTATAAACGAACTGTGACATTCGGGTTAACCATTACGATTCCTTCTTTAACTGTCTCAGCCATAATCTTTGTATATCCATAAGCTGATGTAAATGGAATTACCACTAATTTTTCTGCTGAGAAATCTTCCGTTGACCATTCTTTATAAATATTGATAATTTCTTCAATGCGTGCATCTAATACCGGTCCATGTCCAGGGCAAATCATCTTAACATTTAATCCTGAAAGAGTCGCAATTGCTTTTAACACATACGTTTTAAATGGTGCGAAGATTGGATTATAATAGTTTAATAATGCATCCATGTAATCGTCATTTTTTTCTACTGGTAATTTTGACATTAATACATCATCAAATGCATAATGGCTACCAAATGAGTCACATGTAAATAAAATTTCTTCTTCTACTAAATAACTATAAATAGTATCTGGCCAATGTAAGTTTGGTGCTGAGATGAATTTTAATGTACGCCCACCTAAATCTAATACATCATTCATTTTTACAGCTTGTGATTTAAAATCAATATTCACAATGTTACGTAAATAACGAATAGCTACGGCTGAAGCAATAACCGTAATATTTGGATTTAATTTGATTAATTTTTCAATTGATCCTGCATGATCAGGCTCTGTATGATGAACGATGATATAGTCGATTTTATCAATTGAAACATGTTTTTGAATTTTTTGAAGATAGTCTTCAAAATAAGGCGCTTTCACTGTATCAAATAACGCAACCTTGTCTTCTCCTTTTACAAAATAAGAATTATATGATGTTCCATATTTTGTTTCCATAACAACGTCAAACACTTCAAGATCGTGATCTTGAATCCCTAACCAGTAAACATTTTCAACTAGCTTCAAACTCTCCATTAACTGATCTCTCCTTTAGAAAATTGCGAAGTATTTTATATAGTTTTTTTACCTTTAAAGTTTAACATACTATCCTTTTTATTCCCAATAATATGCACTTTAATTTTAAACATTATTATGTTTTAAATTTATTTCTACTCATGTAACTCTAGTGGTAGACCATCTGGGTCTCTAAAAAAGACGAATCTTGTATTAGTATATTCATCTAGACGAATCTCTTCAGTCTCAATTCCTTTATCTTTTAACATGTTAACAGCTGCTTCTATATCATCTACTTTAAAACAAAGGTGTCTTAATCCACATGCTTCTGGATAAGATGGACGCTTTGGACTATTTGGAAATGAGAATAGCTCAATTTCACTGTCTCCAATTTTTAAATCTAATTTATACGAATTACGGTCGATACGATAATTTTCTCGAATCACTTCAAAACCTAAGACATTCACATAAAAAGATTTCGATACCTCATAATTAGAAGCAATAATCGCAACATGATGAATATTTTTAAACATTAATCTCCCCCCTCTTTTACCTATCATTTTACTAGCTTTACTCCAAAAAAACAAACGCTACCTTAAATGATAAATAAGAAATCATCATTTTTATAAATCATAAAAATTTACTGTTTCTATTATTAGCCTATGTGATAAACATTTAATGAGTTTAAGACTTATACCTTCAATAAATAAGCTTCATGTGTGACTATATATAAGCCGAAATATCTTTCAAATTTTTTGAATAATACATAGTTCTTAAGGCTTTTTGATACTCGGTCACCTACCATGCGAAGCATTAATCCTCAAGTAGCAGTGTATAAGAAATCCTACAGTCTAATTAAATTTTTTTACGATATGACGAATTGTCAATACAAATGCGACAGTTTCTCATAAAATAGTTCGAATGAAGTTTTCCAACCTAAACATTTTCGTGGTCGATGATTAATGAGGTAGAGTGCCTCATTAATCTCTTCATCACTGACTCGTGCTAAGTCAGTCTTCTTCGGGAAAAACTCTCGAAGAAGACCATTGGCATTTTCATTACTTCCTCTTTGCCAAGACGAATAGGCATCTGCAAAGTAAACAGGAACCTTTAAGTCAGCTTCTACTTTGGAATAACAAGCAAACTCTTTTCCTCGATCAACGGTATAGGTTTTAAAGGTGTCTTTAGGAAAGAGTTCATATAAGTCGCTAATCGCTCGGTACATTTCTGTTGCTGAGCGATTTTCTATTTTCACGGCGACGTAAAAACGTGTTTGACGTTCAACAAAAGTCGCTAAACAACCTTTACTCTTCCCACGACTTGAAACAACCGTATCTAATTCCCAGTGTCCAAACGTTTCACGTTTTTTGACTTCTTTAGGACGTTGATGAATCGAGGTTCCAATGTTAAATCGTCCACGTGTTTCTCGTGGTTTTCGGCGCTTTCCTTTTTGTCTTAAACAACTTAAATCTCCTAACAAAATCGTTCCATCATAAAGCCAACGATAAATGGTTTTAAATGAAATCACACCCTTTAAAACTGTATTAGAAATTTGTTCGGGTGACCAAGTTAGCTCTAAATATTTTTGAATCGTTTGTATCAATTGTTCTGATTTCTTCTCTGAACGATGACAAACTAAGCGACGTTGCTCAGCTAATTCGTCTGCTAACTCAGCCTGATATGTCTTTTGAGTATTTCGTTTCAGTTCACGAGCAATCGTTGAATGATGGCGATTTAATTGCTGAGCAATTTGTCTCGTTGAATAGCCCATTTTTGAAAGAACTTCTATACGTGTACGCTCAAATGTGTTAAGATGGTTATAACTCATAAATAGATCTCCTTGTTAAGAATTTGGTGTGGTAACTTCATTCTATAACAAAGATCCTATTTATGAGCTTTTTTTTATGTGTCGCACTTAATATTACAATCTATCTATATAGAAAAAGAACTAAACTTTCGTTTAGTCCTTTTAGAAATTATAATTTGTTTGGTTCTTCGTAGTCAACACCTTTAGTATCAACTGTCACTGATTTCATGACTTGCCCAATGACTGGTTGATCTAAATGGTTACATTCTACGCTAGCAATTTGATCAACAACATCGATTCCTTCAATCACTTTACCGAAGGCTGCATAGCTTCCATCTAAATGTGAAGAATCTTTATGCATGATAAAGAATTGTGATCCAGCCGAGTTTGGAACGTTTGTACGCGCCATAGAAATAACTCCACGTTCATGTTTGACTGGGTTATCAAACCCATTTGATTTGAATTCTCCGTAGATGCTGTATCCTGGTCCACCAATTCCTAAACCTTGTGGGTCTCCACCTTGAATCATGAAACTACGAATGACACGGTGGAAAATAACACCGTTGTAGAATCCTTTGTTTGCTAATGAGATGAAGTTACGAACTGACTGTGGAGCTACTTCTGGATATAATTCGATTTTCATTACTCCACCGTTTTCCATTTCAATTGTTGCCACTGGATTCGTATCTTTTGAGTATTCTGTTTGTCCAACATATTGTTTTGCCATGTCTTACTACCTCCTATAGATCATTTCTTAGTTGAATTTCTTTCCAACTTCAATTGGATGTGAACCATTTAAAAGGCTTGCAACATCCATACGTTTTTTCCCTGAGATTTGAATATCTGTAATCTTTAATCCAGCATGATCACCACATGCCACCACGATTCCATCTTTTTCAACTTTCACAATCGTTCCAGGTTCAGCATCATATAAATGATTATTTGGTTCAGCCCACCAAATTTTTACTGATAACTCATCTAATTGCGTGAATGCTACTGGCCAAGGGTGAAGTCCACGAACTTGGTTATATAAAACATTGGCTGGTTTATACCAATCAATGCGCTCATCTTCGCGCTTAATATTCCATGCAAATGTCGCTTCTTCATGATTTTGAGGAATTGCCTCGATCTCACCTGCTAATAATTTAGGTAACGTTTCTGCTAAAAGCTTCGCCCCAGCAACACTTAATTTTTCAAACATACTTCCTGTGTGATCTTTTTCCTCAATTGGAACAACGACTTTACTAATCATGTCTCCTGTATCCATTTTGACATCCATGTACATGATTGTAACTCCTGTTTCTTTTTCACCATCAATAATCGCTTTATGAATCGGTGCACCACCACGATATTTTGGTAATAACGAAGCATGAACATTAATACATCCGAACTTTGGTGCATCTAATAAAATTTTCGGGATGATTTGACCAAAAGCAGCTGTAATAATTAAATCTGGATTCCAATCTAAAACTGTCTGATAATCTTCTTTAATTTTTTCAGGTTGGAACACTGGGATGTTGTGCTCTAACGCTTTTTGTTTAACTGGTGTTGGTGTTAAAATACGTTTACGTCCAACTGGACGATCAGGTTGTGTGACAATCCCAACGACTTCATAACCTTCTTTAATAATTGTTTCTAAAACAGGAACTGAAAAGTCAGGAGTTCCCATAAATACAACACGTGTCATGTTGTCCCTCCTCTATTGTAGCTCAAATCACATCTAGCATATGGATGTGAGATTAAACGATAAATCTAGACTCTAATTATTATTACCACATCTATCGACATTTTACTACCATCTTTAGTAAGTTTTTTTAATTAATTAAACTGATTTGGAAAAAAATCAAGTGATAAGCTCACTGAACCTTCTTGGAAATACATTAAAAGCTGAGACAAAATAGCTCTTAACCTCGGTTCCTGCTTATATTTAATCATAAAATACATGCGAAAGCGCTGATTAATTCGCCCAACATACGGCATAGTTGGACCAACAATAATACAGCTATGTCCAAGTTGATTTCGTAAATATTGATTCACTTTATCGCATGCCATAATAAGATCATTATAGTCTTCACTACTCATCATGACACTGGCTAAATAATAATATGGTGGATAGCCAAAACGACGGCGCATCTTCATTTCTTCCACATAAAATGCGTGATAATTTTGCTCAACGACACATTTCATGACGTAATGTTCTGGACTATAGGTCTGAATAAGTACTTCCCCTTCTAGTTCATGACGACCCGCTCGACCTGCAACTTGAGTTAATAATTGGAAGGTTCGTTCAGCGGCTTTAAAATCAGATAAATGAAGCATTAAATCAGCCGCTAAGACACCAACAAGGGTTACATCTGGGAAATCAAGTCCTTTTCCCACCATCTGTGTCCCAATTAAAATATCGGCTTCTTTTCGTTCAAAGGCTGCAATGAGCTCTTGATGTGAACCTTTTTTTGATGTCGTATCTACATCCATTCGCATAATACGTGCACCCCGAAATTGATCTTGTAAATATTCTTCAACTTTTTGAGTTCCTAAACCAAAAAATCGTAACTCTTCACTCTGACAAGATGGACATCGTCTTAAAATGAATGACTCAAAGCCACAATAATGACATTTTAATTTTTGATTTGGTTTATGATATGTCAGTGAGACGTCACAATTTGGACAATTCACCACTTCTCCACACTCGCGACATTGCATAAAGTTCGAATAACCTCGACGATTTAAAAGTAACACGACTTGTTCCTGACGCTCTAAACGCTTTGCAATCGCCTCTTGCAAAACATCACTTAAAATCATTTGATCACTGACCGTTGAATGTTGACGCATATCAATCAATTTGACCGTGGGTAACTTCGCTGTAGAAACGGCACGCTTCGATAACGTTAATAATCGATAAACCCCTTTTTGAGCACGAGCAAATGATTCTAAAGACGGTGTCGCACTTCCTAACACAACTGGACATCGATGCGTAATTGCACGCTGTTTAGCTACTTCAATCGCATGATAGCGTGGCGCCTCTTCCTGCTTATATGTCGCCTCATGCTCCTCATCAATAATAATAATACCGATGTCTTTAAATGGAGCAAAAATTGCTGAACGTGCGCCCACCACAATCTGTACTTCTTGCTTTAAAATCTTACGCCATTCATCATACTTTTCACCCATTGATAAAGCACTATGTAAAACAGCTACTTTATTTTGAAAACGACTTTTGAATCGTCCTGCAATTTGTGGCGTCAAGGCAATCTCCGGCACTAACATAATCGCCTGTTGTCCCTTAGCCAACACATTTTCAATCATCTGTAAATAAACTTCCGTCTTCCCGCTTCCCGTAATGCCATGTAATAAAAAGATATCATGTGCATTTTCCTCGCATGCATGAGCCACGGTTGTCACCGCAACTTGCTGTTCTTGATTTAACTTTAACGCCTTCGATTGTTGATGCACCACATCTGCGTATGGATCACGATAGGCTTCTACCTCGATTTCTTTAATGACCGATTTATCTACAAGTGTTTTCATAATGGCATGAGTAACTTGTAACTCATCCATTAGTTGAGACTTTAAAACGGGGTTCGGCTGTGCTATTAAATATTCTAACACTTGCTTTTGCTTCGCTGCGCGATTAAATGATGATAAATCTAATTTCGGATCGACAAGTGCTATATATTTAATCATCTTTTTACCAAGCTGATCTTTCACTTCATAAATGAGTTCAACTTGTTTATGTTCAATTGCTTGTTTAACTTCTTTTAAAAGGTTAGCAGGGATTTGCTCATAATCAATGACGCGTGAATTTTGAAATAGCGACGCTAAATTTGGCGATAACGTGTCACTTAAACAAAGAAGCTTTTTCTTATATTTTGCACGCATGGCATTTGGAATCATCGCCTCGAAACATTGAATCATCGTACTTCCTGTTTCTTCACTTAAACTCATTCCAAGCTCACGCAACTCATCATTTAAAACTGGAACGACATCAATCAGTTCTTTAATCGGGCGTAGATTTTGTAACTCCGTCTGTTCTTTTAACGAAATAACAAAGCCCATAATCGTGCGAGGTCCAAATGGAACTAAAACACGAACACCAGGTTGAATTAAATGTGCTAATTCTTCTGGCACCGTATAATCAAAGACTTTATTCACAGCTTTATTTTTAATATCAACAACAACTTCAGCAATCACTTTGGCACCTCCCCAATTCATTACCTTTATTATAACACACGACATATTTTGATAAACGTACGCAAAAACAAAAACCTTAGCATTCGCTAAGGTTTAATCATTATTGTTCTTTTAATTCGAAATCAACAACGTCGTTTAATAGTTCTTCTAAAGCAACCCCAACTGGTTTTGCACATTTAGCTGTTGGTAATCCGTCAACATAATCTAATTGTGATTGTCCAGCGTCAACAATTTGACGTGCACGTTTTGCAGCGATGTAAGCGATTTTGTATTTAGAATCTACTTTATCTAATAATTTATCGATTGATGGATAGCGCATTCCTGTCATTACTATTCAACCTCCACAATATTCTTATTATAATATTCTAAGACACGGTTTGAGCGTGAATGCTCAGCTTCAATGATTGCCATAATACGATCACGAGCATTTTCTACCGTATCATTGATAACGATATAGTCGTATTCATGAGCAAGTCCAATTTCAGACTCTGCTTTTTGCATACGTTTATTAATAACTTCCATCGCTTCTGTTCCACGAGTCATAATGCGATTACGAAGCTCTTCCATGCTAGGAGGAGCAATAAAGATGAAGCATGCATCTGGCATTACATTTTTAACTTGTAATGCACCTTGAACTTCGATTTCAAGAACAACGTCTTTTCCTTCATCTAATTTTTGTTTCACATAATCAAGCGGTGTTCCGTAATAATTTCCAACGAATTCAGCCCACTCTAATAATTGACCTTGATCAATTCTATCTAAAAATTCTTCTTTTTCAACGAAGAAATAATCCACACCATGAACTTCTCCAACGCGTGGTTTTCTTGTTGTCATTGAAATTGAATACTCTAAATTATGGTTTTCTTGTTCGAATATTGATGCGCGCACAGTTCCTTTTCCTACACCACTAGGACCTGATATGACTATTAGTACGCCTTTTTCTACTAATCTCATGCATTCACTTCTCCTTAAACTTTCATTCCACTATAATAGCATGAATTTCAACAAAATTAAATAGCTCGACACAGAATTTATCATGAATTATTTTACAGTTCATTTTAGACATTTTAGAAATATCTATACACACAGTATGATTATTATGAGATTTTTCAGTTATTTTTATGTCTAACAGTTTTAAAAAATGATATACTTTTGAATATAAATTCATTGTTAAAGAGGTGATTTTTAATGGCTTTTGATGGTCTTATGACGTCTAGTGTCGCTGCTTCCTTAAAGGAATCGCTACTTGCTGGGCGTATCAATAAAATTTATCAATTATCAAACCACGAAATTTTAATGCAAATTCGTGCACAAGGAAAAAATCAGAAAGTCTTATTTTCAACACATTCATCTTATGCTCGTGTGCAAATCACAAAGCTTGATTATCAATATCCAGATGAGCCACCGATGTTTTGTATGTTTTTAAGAAAACATCTAGAAGGTGGAATTATTTATAACATCGAACAGATTAACCATGATCGTATCATCAAGTTTACGATTCGTCATATCAACGAACTCGGTGATCAAATGATTAAGTTTTTATATATTGAGATTATGGGAAAACATAGTAACTTAATTTTAACAGATGCGACGCATCGTATTTTAGATACGATTAAACATATCTCACCTCTTGTCAATCGTTATCGTTCTTTACAACCAGGTGCTACCTATATTTTACCACCTACGCAAGAAAAACAACTGCCAACCGATATTGACTTTGAAACCTTCTCAAGCTTAATAGTTGAAGGTGAACGTTACGATAAACAACTGGTCGCTAAATTCCAAGGCTTATCTCCACTCATTGCGCGTGAAATCATTTATCGCAGTGAATCAGATTCAATCCAAAATATCTATGACTCGTTTACGAATGTCTTGACTAAAATTCAAGAAGCACCTTCTCCTCATGTCATGATAGCGTCCAAAGAATACTTCTACCTTCTTCCGCTATATCATATTGAAGGAGAACTGATTCCGTGCGTTACATTATGGGACATGTTTGACCGCTATTATTTTGGAAAAGATGAACGCGATCGTATTAAACAACAATTCCATGATATTGAACGTTTTATCCGTCAAGAATATGACAAAAATGTAAAAAAACTTGAAAAGTTAAATGAGGAATTAGTGAATTCCGAAAAAGCGGAGCAGTATAAAGTTTTAGGTGAGTTAATTTTAGCGAATATCTATCAAATTAAACGCGGTGACTCAGTTGTGCGTGTACAAAACTTCTATTCAGAGAACCTAGAAGAACTTGATATTCCATTAGAGCCGATGTTATCAGCATCTGAAAATGCTCAAAAATACTTCCAAAAGTATACCAAAGCTAAAAATGCGGTGAATTATATTTTAGAGCAACTCGAGTTAACCGAAAAAGAGATTGCTTACTTTGAAACGCTGATGATTCAAATTGAAACAGCAACGTTAAAAGATGCCTATGAGATTAAAGAAGAACTTGAGTTAGCAGGGTATTTACGTAAACGTCAAATTAAAAAACGTAAAACGAATGGAAAACCAAACATCGAGAAATATTTATCAACAGACGGTGTCGAGATTTTCGTTGGGAAAAATAATTTACAAAATGATTACTTAACCCATAAATTCGCCCGTCGTCACGAATGGTGGTTCCACGCTAAAGATATGCCAGGTTCGCACGTCTTAGTTCGAAGCGATGCCGATGAGTTAAGCGAAGCTACGATTCGTTCAGCGGCACAGCTCGCATCTTATTTCTCAAAAGGGCGCTTATCATCAAGTGTGCCTATTGATTACACACGCGTACGCCACGTTAAAAAAGTACCTGCTGCCCATCTTGGATTCGTCACATATGAGAATCAAAAAACGATTTATATCGATCCAGATGAAAGCTTCATTATGAACTTAACGAAATTAAAATAATAAAAAGGATTCCTTGATGGAATCCTTTTTTAATGAGTTTTCTTTTTATAAACACTCGTATGTAAAAACTGTTCGTAGACCACTTCCCCATCAGCATTATAGCCATAAAGCGTCGTATCTGCCTTTAGCCCGCCATCATAGATGATCGTTTTAGGACGATAAGTAATGCCATGTAGCGCTTCGGAATTCGACCAAATTTCAACCGTTAGGCTTCCATATTGCGCATAAGTATGAATGTAGATTGGATATTCTAGCGTGTTAATGAACTTTAAATCAATCGCATTATCCGCCATCGTGGCATCTTGACCGAGTGGAACATAACTAACTGGCAAACTATGATTGCGTCGCTCAGTGGCGATAATACCTGCCTTAAGTTGAGCATTATAAAGGGTTGAAGAGACTTGGCAGATTCCCCCTCCAACTCCAGGAACAGCTCTCCCATTTAAAAAAATCGTTGCATTCACATAACCATGCGCGCCATCAACCGGGGACACCTTTTCTGCATAAGAAAACTGTTCACCCGGCATCAAAATCGTATGATTGATTTTAGATGCGGCTAGCTCAACATTTTTAGCACGAGGAATTCCTGTTGGATAATCTGTCGAATAAGAGGAAATCTTAGTGTTGATCATTTTTAACTGCTCAATATCTCGTTCACGAGGATCAGTCATCACATTTGCCTCAACCTCAATCGGATCCATAGAACTTATATCCAGTTCCTCAATTAACATATCCCTTAATTCTTCGGTCAAAATGAGTTGACCATCTTGACCTTCATTTAATTTTAAGATTCCGTAACCAGCCATTTCGAATTTCGGTTCCACTTTTTCAACATAAACCTCTTTCTCGATCATTCGCGCCCATTTTTCAACTTCATCATGATCATAAGTATAGCCGACCGTAAATTCATAACGCATCGGCTCTTTGATTTGAGAGACCTGTTCCATTAGTTCTAAATCTTTTCCAATCGCAATAATTTCATCAACTAACTGGTCGATCTCTTGATTAACCGTCGGATTAAACTGTGATAACGTTGTTTCAAAATCTTTTTCTCCAACATGAACGATGATTTTCCGTTCTTTATACTGCTTTATTTGATCATCAATCATCGCTTTAATCTCATCTCGATTTAAGTTCGACACGTCTAAATCATTAATAAAGATATTTGGTAAGGCGATGTCTTCATACGCTAACACTAACGCTTTCGCATCTTGAAATTCCAACATCTTATATGCAACGAACGATAAGATAAACACCGTATTTAAAAAAGCAATGATTAAGCGAATGATTCGTCCTTGATTCATCTCCATCTCCTATATACCTCCTTTGTTAATGATTTTAGTGTCTCTTCTTAGGTTGTCGAGTGAATGTAATATTTATTCTCACAGACGACAATTTCACCAATTTTTTGTTTTGAAGTCAGCATTTTCCCAGTTGTTAGGTGCGTGTGTTGACCTTGTTTTTTCACTTCTCTCTCATATACCTCATCCCAATAAAAAATAGGTTGCCCACATAACTGAGACTGGATTCTTAATAAGTAGATTTTATTTTGAAGTATTAATCGTTGCTTTTTCGTCTCATTTAACCGTGTATATAATAACTGAAGAGGATTCTCTTGACTCATCAGCACTTGTTGTTGAATATTTTCATAGAGTCGTTGCCATTCACTCTGTTTTGGAAAATTTTCTATTGACCATTTGGTGAAGCTCTCATCATAAGCATCCCGTTTCGCTAATGCGTTTGATTTCACCCTTGGAATAAATAATCCTGACGGACTCACATGATACTGACTCCGGATGCGATTAATCGATTCATCTATTTGATGCTTGTCTAATCTAAACGTCGATTGATTCGTTGAAATAAGTGTTTTTAAGACTTGTTGTCTCAAGGTTAATTGTTCGAGTTCATATAATTGTTGAGCCATCATTTGACTAATATCAGATGAAAAACATTGAAAATGAGTTAACTTTAATCGTGATAAATCAATTAAATCAATTTCAGATTCATGATTGAGTTGCCCTGAAATGAGCTTTAATGCTACGAATCGCTTTCTGAGTGTCGGTGATAACCGGCACGCTAACGTTTGTAACTTTAAATTTCCACCTTCAATTAAAAAATATTCCCGAAAAATATAACAATCTAACTTCAAGTCCGTTTGATTTTGCTTCGCAACACCTTCGACTTTTACCGTGAACGTCACATTTTGTTTGGTCGTACTAGCTCGAACTTGAATAATTGGAAAATATAGCTTATCATGTGCCGTAAAGGTCACCCGACCATCGTCTTGTTTAATGGGAAATCGAGCTTCATTTTTATAATAAAGCTGAGAGAAGGAATCGTCTAAAATCATTTGAATCAATTCAAACACCGATAATGGAATAAACGATTGCACTCTTAATGCCTGCGGTGTGTATCGGGCTTGATTAATCGATGCTAAACTTCGACTTATTTCATTGATGGAATATCCTTGATGGATGATTGGGAAAAGCTCTGTCTCTTGAAGTAAAAAAGAGGCATCATCAATCTGACGTTGCTTGATAAGATAGTAGCCATAAGCAAGCTTAAAGTGTTGTTCAATCTCCTTTGAAACTTCATCAGCTGACGCTGGAACTTCTTGTTGTTCAAGTTTTAACGTTTCATCAAAGGTCACCACGAGTTGAGGAAGCGTCAATAACTGTTTAGGCTGATGAAGATGTAACGTTTGGGCCATGAGAAAATAGTCCTTATTAAATAGACAGATTTCCTGATGAGCGCCTTTTTTTAGTGAACTTTTCCATTGCTTGAAATGAGTTCGATATGTCTTTAAGTTTTGATAAGGATAAAAATCACCTGTCCGACTTGTCGTAGCTAACCAAGTTAAAAAATTTAAGTTATATGTTCCTATCCCTACAATATGCGTCATGACGTGTTGCTTCGCCAAATCAAGCATCCAACCATAACATCTCGATTGCTCCACGACAATGGAATGACTGGATGGATAAAGATGACCGTCTGTTACCACAATGAGCTGGATTTCTTCCTTATCCTTTTGTTTCGTTAACATGGCAAATGTGGTTTCAAGGGCAGACGATAACACCGTCCATTCATCACCACATCGTTCTTCTAGACGCTTGTGTAACTCTTCAGTAAGTAGATCTTTATCTATAATAAACTCTTGATTGACAAGCCAATCGTCTTCAAATTCATTCCCAAACAGTAAAATGGAAAGTTTATGGGATACATTTAATTGATGAATGGTTTCATGAACAATCTGCTTGAGGTCTTCTAAATAAGGAAGCATACTTGCTGAGCCGTCAATTAATAAAACTGTATGCAATAGATTATTTCTTTTTTGATGGTTTCCAATCTTATAAAAATAGCATGTCCTAGTTAGTTGTGGTGTTAAACGTAGTTGCTTTCTTCCTAAACTTTGAACACTTATTTGAACTTCTTTATTCAAAGCAACCGCCCCCTCATATGTAGTCACTGCTACCCAATATATGAGCGGGGCTTCGTCATTATTCTAGCAAACTTTAAAAATAGAAATTGGTCACTTTTTGTAAATCAACGACACATTCATCATATTTCGATGATTCTTTTTTCATTAAATCTGATGGTAGTCTCTATGGTTGTCAGTTTCTGTACTTTTGCTTCTAACCCTTAACAGAAAACCATTTGACAGTTATAATAGTGAATACAATCATTATATAGGGGGCTTCGTCATGAATTTTATCGCTATCGACTTTGAAACAGCAAATGAAAAACGTGCGAGTGCTTGTTCACTCGGGATGACGATTGTCAAAAATGGACAAGTCGTTGATGAATTATATTATTTAATCAAACCTAAGGAGTTAAGATTTAGTCCGATGAATACATGGATTCACGGATTAAGAGCTCATGATGTGAAAAATGCAAAAGAATTTGATGCTCTTTGGCCTGAACTTGAACCTTACTTTAGAAATAACTTTGTCATTGCTCACAATGCATCCTTTGATATCAGTGTTTTACGTGCGACCTTAGACGCCTATAGCCTTCCTTATCCATCATTTGACTATGGCTGTACGATGCTCTTAGCAAAAAACTTCTTTCCTATGCTTGAAAATGCCAAACTAAATACTGTTAATCATTACTTAGGACTTGAATTTAATCACCATCATGCGGGCGCCGATGCGTTTGCCTGCGCAAATATTTTATTAAAAGTTAAAGATGAGCTTAATTCCTTAACGATTCACGACGTGTTTGATCAAGTTGGAATTAAACCCGGAAAAGTGTATGATAAAGGTTATCAAGCACCCAAAAAAGGGCATTCGACCTTAACTTCTAACCGTCAATTCCAACGAATTACCTCACCGTTGTTTAATAGTCAAACAGACTTTTTCAAGCACAAAACAGTCGTCTTTACTGGTCCTCTTCAATCACTCTCACGCACAGAAGCGATTGCTTTAATCGGCCAATTAGGTGGAACGGTAGGCAGCTCAGTTACGAAAAAGACAAACATTATTGTGACAGGGATTAAAAACATTTATGAACTCTCTGCTGATGAAATGAGCACAAAACTAAAAAAAGCCATTCAACTAGTGTATCATGGTCAAGAAATCCTCTTTTTAAATGAAGACGAGTTTTTAAAAATTTTAACCTCATCATAAAAGGCATCCTCACTAATCGAGGATGCCTTTTGCTTTAAAAATATTGAATATGAACAACTTTTCCAACTTTAATTAAAATTTCTTCTAGCTCCTCAATAACTCGTAATTTAATGCTCAATTCTTTAGGAAAATCAGGATTTTGATGAGCCGCATTAATGGCCCTACCAATCAGTAATTGAATATGCGTACATTCCTCATACAATAACTTCGCTAAACGTGCTGCTCCATGTCCTTCTTCAAGTTTTTCAAATCTCGAATTCATTTGCACATCTTTTAAAATCTCGACGGCTCCTTTAATCGTCAATACGCCCTCTGTGACTAAATCAATCCCACGAATGGAAGCAATCGGTGGAAAACGTGGATCAATATAATCAAAAATCGTCTGTATCTCTTCACCAATTTCTCGTGCCACAATATTAGCGGCTGTTCCTCCACAAATAATTTTCTTCCCGCTACTTTTCATGAGTGTTTTGACAACCTGTTGATCTTCTAATTTCACCTGTGGCGGCCCAGCAAATAAGGTTGCCCATTTGGGTTTCATAACTTTTAAAGTCGCCACCGTTGTGTCATCCCCCGGTTGACCGACATATAAATCAGAACACACGTCAAGCAATAAATTCGTGATTTCACGAGCTGTCTTTTCTTCATCAATGACTGACTGTAAAAAACAAGACACTTCTGGCCAACTCCATCCTAAATTTAAAACCGTCCCAACGCCCGCATGAATCACACCATCACTTGTTAACACCAGTGTATCGCCTTCTTGTAAAACAAATTGACTTTCTTTAATTGTTCGCCCATTAATACAACGCTCTGTACTTTCTAAAGGTTTTACCCCTCCATCTCGAATAAAAAACACACTAGGATTATCGATCTCTACCACATAGACATTATCAGAGACGTCAATTTTAACGATGGTTAAGGTGGAATAGGCAAGCTTTCTCACTTGACAAACCGGGAGGGTATGAACCATTGTATCAACCACCTCATCAATCGAAAGTCCCGCTTTAAGCATCGTAATTGCAATTTTTGAACTCAACGTTGCTAGAATATTTGCTTTAACTCCACTTCCTAGTCCATCCGATAAAACTGCAATCACACAATCAGTCGTTCGAAAAAATTCAACTTTATCTCCACAAAGTTCTTCTCCTACCTTATTTAAACTACGACAAGCAAAATCGACAAAGTAATTCATCACTTATACCTCATTTTCTTGGATTAATTCTTTTAGTCGGGTTAAGGTTACTTTCGTCTCAGCTGTTGTCTCTCCTAGTAAGCTAGCGATTTCTTGTGCTACAATCATCTGTTTATTAATGACTTGTTGAGCCATATCAATCGCATTAATTTTTAACCGCTGTAAATGTTCTTCATGACGAATTTCTTCAGTTAAATCATGTAAAATACAAAGCATTACCTCTTGGTGCTCGATTCGAATAATACTCTCAATTACGGTTGTTTGATTATTATTAAGTGTCAAACGTAACCCTACTAAATCTTGTTTCGACTCCATCACTTCTAAAAAAGGCTCCTCCTCTAAAAAGACGGAAATGGGCAGCTCAATCGCTTGATCTTTCGTAATATCAAAAAAACGTTGTGCGGCCGGGTTCATATCAACAATCGTTAATTCATGATTAACTACTAAAATAATGCTTGGCGTCACATCAAAAATAACATGTGAGTATGTCTCTGCCTTATGCTTCATATAAGGTAAGCACATTGATGGTTCAGCCATATGATTATAAACAGCAATCGCCTTCTGCCGACATGTTTTATACCCGCACGAACCACAATTCAGCTCATCAGCAGATGAATATTTGCCTATATGATTTAAGATCTGTTCAATTTCTTTTTCACTTGGCTGAAGGATGGGGGCATATTTATTTTTAAATATTCGACCTACGTTAACGTGAAGCGGGTAGGTTTGTGAAGCAGGAATTTGATTTGGATCATTAAGTTCCCGATATTTTTTAATTCTCATTTTACGTTTGAAAATATTAACTTCCTTATCACCAATCACAGGTCCTCCGATACAACTATGGTGGCAAGCACTCATCTCAAAAAAACAATTTTCAAATTCTCTACGCTCAATTCCTTCTAAGACTTTAATACAATCTTCAATGCCATCTACTGGAACAATCTCAATGTTTTTCTTTCGTTTAGTAAAGCAACTACTCATTCCCCCAACTATAGGATACGTTCGTTGACTTTGTTCCGTGGCATCTAAGTTCATCGATTCAACTTGATCAAAATCGAGATGTTCTTCAGAAATCCACTGAATGAGCTCCTCGATTGTAAGGACCGCATCAATAAACTCATCTTCTTCTCCTTCAATCTTTTTTGCTAGACATGGACCAATAAAAACCACCTTCGTTTCATGACCATATTTTTGTTTTAATAATCTAGCATGCACCATTAATGGAGTTAAAACAGGAATAAGTAATGGAATGAGCTTAGGAAAATGTTTTTCAATCAATAAGTTAACTGAAGCGCAGCAACTTGTAATACAACAAGTCTCTTCCATTTCCTCTTGAATCTTTTGATAAGCATTGGTGACCGCTAAGGCACCGACAGCTGTTTCCTCAACATAAAAACAACCTAACTTCTTTAATGCACCACAAATCTTTTGGGCTGAAACATCAAATACACCAAAACAAGTCGGTGCTAAAGAAATAGCGACCTTTTCCCCCTTATTCAAATAAGACTTAACTTTCTCAAGTTCCGTTTCAACCTTTTTTACATTTTTAGGACAAGCCTTTAAACATAATCCACATGCAATACAACGATCTTCCATAATGATAGCTTGCTCATCTTTTATTTTAATTGATTGAACAGGACATGCTCTCACACAGGCATAACAGTTCTTACAATTAGTTGACTCAAAATTAATCACACTCATCTTACTCTTCCTCCATTACAAGAGGAAGAATAACAGACTTAAAAATATGTTGAACTTGATCCGGTGATACACCTATCACTTCCCCCGTTGGTAACACCAATGAAACAGCCTCTGTACAATGACCTAAACAAAACGCAGCTCTTAGTTCAATACATGTTTCTAAACCCGCGTATTTAATAAGTTGTTGTAACAGTTGAATCACCTCATACGATCCTTTTAAATGACAGGAACTCCCGACACAGATTTTTATAGATTTCATCTTATGACGTCCTCCTTATTTGTGTATAAATACCTCTTTTAAAATATATGACTATCTCTTCAACAATCATGCTCATTCATTACATTTTTTATTTAAAAAGCTAGCTTTCGTTGCCTCTCGCAAACCTCGCTAGCTTTTTTTTATTTTTCTGACAAATCCACCTTATTTCCGAACATTTCGACAATCCTTTTAAACTATTTCCCGACAACTTTTTCTACCCTCTAATTATCGACAAACAATTTCCCGACATTTTTTTCAGTTAAATTGGAAATAAAAAAAGTGCAAATCTGCACTTTAAACTGGGGATGAATCAAACTATAATTGATATTTTTCTTGATCACTTAATTCCCTATTTTCTTGAATCGCTTGTTGTCTATCCTCATCTGATGACGACCCATCCATAGAGGAATCTTCGTTTAATTCAGAATCCATTGAATCAGACTGACTAGCATTACTTTTATCGGACAACGCTTCTTGATCTGATTCATCAAGGTGATCAGTCGATTCCTCTTCATCTATATCATCCGCCTCATTAGAGTCCTCTAGAGAAGAGTCTGAATGTGAAGGCTCTTGCTCTATTGTCCCTTCTTCTGGAGTCTGAACTTCATCTGATACGGCATCTAATAAACCATAGTTTAAAATATAGTCTTCTAACGTCCAATTGTTTTCAAAAATTTCAGTTGCTACTTCAACTCCAACATAACGAAGATGATACGGTTCATAGAAATAGCCAACTTCTGATTCACGATTTTCGGGATAACGAATAATAAATCCATACTCATGCGCATGTGCTAATACCCATTTTCCTTCCTCAGTATCAGCAAACTCTAGTGATAGCTCGTTATTAATCGATGGAGTCGTGATGTCAATGGCTAGTCCGGTTTGATGTTCACTATGTCCTGGTCGACTATTGAATTTATCAGCATACTCAAGTCCCATTTCATAGACGTCTTGATTGTATAAACTCTTCTGCACACTATACGAAATATAACCTGTTCTTAGTGTTAATTCATATCCCGCTTCTTGAGCTTTAGAAAATAATAATTCCGTCGCATCAGCAGCGTCACGACGTAAATAATTCGTATTCACTTGAGAATACGGTGTGACTGGTACCTCCACAGGAACAAAATCTGTCGGTGCATAAAATTCATCTAAACGATAATTTTGATTCACTAAAACAAGTAAGCTGTTCGTATTTGGTGTTTCAACGATGTCTTGATAAAATTTAGATTTTACGTTCGGATACTTAGCATATTGCAATGCATAAGTCACCGAATAATTTTCATCTTGACTTAACACTTCATCGTAGATGGCAAAACTTGAAGAATCAAAGCTACTTGCCGCCATCAACTCAAAAGCTTGATCTGGATTTAAAGTCGTTTCCATTAATGATTTCAAATCTGATAAGCCAAATTGATAAAACAATGCCTCAACTTCTTGTGATTCATACCCTTTAGATTTTAAATTGGGTAGCACAACCGTTTGATATTCATCAATAGCTGAGATAACTTCATCAAGTTTTAAATATGGATTTTGCTTTTCATAATTAACATAACTAAATAAAGTCATCAAATCACTTTCTGTTTCTTTAGCATAGTTTAATAGACGATTTAACGCTACGATATCAACTGATTCCACATACGTATTAAAATCAGGATCAGAGAACCAGGCCTTTATGGTCTCCTCTTCATATCCTTGCTGAAGCAAAGTTGGAAAAAAGACATGATCTAAAAATGTCGCTAAATAAACCACTTCACTCGATTCAAGAGTTGGATAATACTCCGCTAACTTCACATAAGCGTCATAACAATCATAATTAAATCCTTTAATCGTTAGATAATCTACAATATCTTCGCTTTTTCGATCATCCTCGATTAAATCTTGAACAAGATCAGGTTGTTCATTTATTAGGCTCTCAATCAGTGTTCGGTCATAACCAAGTCGTCTTAACACCATTTCATCACTCATCATATAGGAGTAAAATAATAGACCTGACCCAAGCAAAGCGACAATACCAATAGGAACTAATACTTTTTGCATCTAACAAGCACCCCTTTCCACATCATGTTTAGTATGTACCATCTTTTAAAAAATAAACCTAAAATTTAACAATTAAAATAGATAAATTAAATATCAAATTTGGGGATTTTAAATAGACATCTGTCTGAAATAGGCATAAATTAGTAGTGTATCTAGGAGGTGAGAATATGAGTTGTGAATGTAGTACTCCATCAACAAACAATAACTCAAATGCAAATAGATCAGCAAATTGTGTAGCTGACACAGTCAGATTCATTAATCGATTACAACAAGCGGTTGTTCCAACTGAAATTGGTTGCTCTCGTTGTAATACGCCTGTATTAGGCGAAACTTCTAAGGCTAATACACGGCCATTTATTTTATATCTTCCAAATGGTGAACCCTTTAGACTAGCCGTATTAACAGATAGTCCAAATGAACCAATTCCAGTCTTTCGGGTCGAAGATGTTAATGGAAATTGTGCTACCTTAAGAGCTTTAACAACAAGAAGAACTTGTTGTATGAATGACCGTGATATGCTTAATGAATTTAATTCAAATAATCCAGAGTCAGAATTCATTCCGACACGTTCTTGTGTCACTGTCAACTTAAATGATTTTATTGCTATTCAGTGTTTAGATGATGTATTCTTAAAATTAGAGATTTGTGATTGTATTTAAAAAAAGAGGATTAATCCTCTTTTTTTAATATTTAGGGAAACTCACTATACGGCCTATCGCAGTGAGCATAAATTATAAAGTGTAAGGGGGTGAACCGTGTGAGTTGTAGTTATTATCATACTATTCATTGTGAAACTAGTCCTTCTTGTGTTGAGAAAAATTGTATAGCAGACACATTAAAATTAATTGATCGATTACAACGTCAATGCCAATCTAAAGAAAAGGAAAGTCTTTGTACACGCTGTGATAAGCCATTTCTAGGACATCGTTCAACAGCTAATACTCGACCAATTATTCTATATTTAAAAAATGGCGATCCATTTGAAATTATCTATTGTGAAGAGAATACTTCTGCCTCTCATCTCATTTTTCGAGTTGAAGAAGTCAAAGGGAATTGTGCAGTTTTAAGATTATTAATTCCAATTTGTCCATATCATAATGAGGAAATAAACTTATATTCACCTTCTACATCTAAACTCTATAAAGTTACCCAAACATGCGTAACCATTAATTTAGATGATATCAGTGCTATTCAATGTCTTGATGACGTTCATTTAAACTTAAAAGGGTGTCAATATTAGTTTAATAAGTGAAAGAAGCCAACTAACTGGCTTCTTTTTATAAATGTAAAATTCTAATTCCTTCAATGTCTGCCAATGAAATAGTTTCAACGTCGTCCATCAAATTATCAATGGTGATGTGCCGATCATCTACAATTTCAATCATTCCCGATTTTAAACTTCCATCTTTTTTTACAATTTGAACAATTGGAGCTTTCATCATTGAAGGTCGATTGGTTAAATCTTGAATAAACATTAAAATCTCTTGTTGTTTTTCATCTAACTGCAATTCAGAACCATTTTGTTCAGCACCTTCGCTATTCATAACATGAACAACATCCTGATTACTTTCATTGACATCATTTATCATCACCTCATTATCCTCTGCTTCATGAATAACACTTTCTTCTGTAATCGAATGGCTATCTTCTTCAGCTAGAGTGTTTTCTTCAGATAAGTCGCTCATCTTTTCTTCTGCCAGAACACCTTCTTCATAGAAGGGGCTAATTTCTTCTTCAACCAAAGTATCTTGTTCATCTGAAGCATTTATCTCTTTTTCATTAAAGAATGATGTTTGTGGATGCTCTCCATAATCGACTAAAATATTAACAGTTTCATACGGACAACTCTCTTCTTCATAAGAAGCAATCGCTTCTGACTCATCAACTAATGGAGATGTTGGCACTATACTTGGTCGCTCTTCAACAACTTCACGGATGGTCACATTGGATGGAATTAATGATTTAAAATTACTTTCACTCATCTGATCAAAATTATGAACGTAATTATCCGCTACAATATCTTTTGGCTTTGGCGTTGGTGTTTTAAAAAAGCTTTGTTCGTTCACAAAACATCCTTTATACGTTGTATCAACAAATAAAAGTGGCTCTTTTTCAAATGATTTTGCCATTAAACTAACCTCCCTTACCTTCGTCATACTATAATCTATGCAATCACTCGTCAGAAGTCACTACCAGCTTTTTTTAATTCTAGAGTAGACTTAAAGTAATGAATTTGATTTTATCAAAACATTTCCCTTCAATTACTTATCAATTCCACGATTATCTGATAGAATAAAATTATCCTTATGTGATAGGTGATAAACTTGAGAACTATTTTAAATAAATTTCGGATTTTATTATATAATCCCATTATCGTGTACTTGATTTTAATTATCGGAATTGGAATTGTAGCTATCCAATCTGCCATTCCACTTGCTAAAATCAACTATCCTAACCTTCCGGCTAACTATGCGACGAAGCAATTAATGTTCGTTAGTCTAGGTGCATTTGTCGCTATTTTAGTTGTCATCATTGGTGTGGATCGAATTCGCGCCCTTCGTTGGTGGATTTATGGTTTTTGGATGATTCCTTTATTAGGTTTATTCATTTATAAAAAATTTCATATCCCCATTCCATTGGTAAAAGAAGCAACAAATGGCGCTGTTTCTTGGTATAATTTACCCGGTATTGGAACCATCCAGCCCTCTGAATTTATGAAAATTGGAATTGTGCTAGTTGTCGCTGATATTATTCAAACGCATAATGAGCGATATCCACATCTGACACGAACATTTAAAACAGATTTACATTTGTTAGTTAAAATTATGGCAGCTGTCTTACCGCCAGCTTTCCTTATCTTTGAACAACCCGATTCAGGAATTACGATGATTATTTTATTCTTCGTTGCTCTGATGATTTTTGCATCCGGTATTCAATGGCGTTATATTTTAACTGTTGGTGGCTTTGTAGCGGTTATCGTTACTTTATTTATTTTATTAGTAGGCGTCTTTCCTGAGTTTCTAACGGAAACATTAAAGATTGACCTTTATAAATTAAGTCGTTTCTCTGGTTGGTTTGACCCCTTTGGAACGATGGGAAATGAAGGAATGCAACTTGCTAAAGGGCTATTAGCCATTGGTTCTGGAAATTTAATTGGGAATGGATTCCAAAGTTCGTTAATCTACTTCCCAGAGGCTCATACCGATTTTATCTTTGCGGTCATCGGGATGGACTTTGGACTCATTGGAACGTTAATTACCGTCATTTTATGCGGCTTATTTGATTATGAAATTTTAAATACCGCCACATTAAACCGTGGACATTATAACAGTTATGTTTGTATTGGAATTTTTGGTATGTTATTCTTCCAACAAATCGAAAATATTGGAATGACGATTGGTCTTCTTCCTATCACAGGGGTAACATTACCATTTGTTAGTTATGGGGGAAGTTCTTCACTTTCTTACATGATTTTATTCGGTCTCGTCTTAGCTTCTTATATTGAAGGCATTAAGATTAAACATAACGAAGTGGATTATCATGAGCGTACACTCTATTTAAAAACAAAAGCCTATATTAAAGACAATGTAAAATTTGATGATTAAAAAAGCTGAACCCTTTTGGGATTCAGCTTTTTTCTATTCATAAACAATATATTGTTGAACTTTTAAAAAGTATACATAACAGCTTACTTTTTTAGTAGGATAAATTTCTTTAATGGCTTTTGAGTAATACTTCATCTGCACCGCGTAGCGATCTTTTAGCTCTTCATATTGAGTATTAAAATCACGAACATAATCGGTTTTATAATCAATAATCCAAACGTAATCCTCAAATTCTGCTAATAAATCGATAACCCCTTGTAATAAAATTTGAGATTGTTCATGATCGGCAACTTTAACAAGCGTCATGAATGGAACCTCTTTTTTCACACTTATTGCTTTCGTCAATTGTTCATAAAGAGGGTTCTTTGTGAAAGCTAATACTTGTTGTAAATCAATTTTATTAGCCATTGCCTCAGTCATCATTTCTTTTTCTATCACACGAGTTTTCATATCTTGCAAACTCTCAAGCGTATGATCGAGACTTATCGGCAAGTGTTGCATGAATTGATGTAGTGCAGTTCCCGCTTCTGGTCCACTCACTTGTTGTTCTTTCATAAATGATGGACGATCATAGGCGACTTGTGGCTTAACTTCAGGAATCCCTTTAAACATCGGGGTGGTTTCTTCTTCTTTTCGTTGAGAGACGGATTGTTTCGCATTAATTTCAACAAGCGGTTGATAATCATATGAATGATCAAAAATCTTCTCAAAGTCAAGAGCCGGTGGTTGCATTTCAACCTGTTGGTTTTCAATTTCTTGTTCTTCTAGTTGCTCATGCTCGGTAATGATACGTAAACGCCATGAACTTTGATCATCTAAGAAGAACGGCTTCGCTTCACAACACGTTTCGACGATTTCCTTTGAGTCTTTATGCTTTAAGACGGCCGGAATCACCCAATCTGCATAATTTTTTGCACTTAAACGATGACTTGATGGTAGTAACCAAGATGAATCTTTAATCACTTCATTCATTGAAGCCAATTTCTTTTCAGTATCAAAGACCCCCGTAAAAATCAGTTTTGATTTTGCACGCGTCATGGCTACGTATAACAGACGCATCTCTTCAGCTAACATCTCTTTATGGATCATCGACCCTACCACACTTTGAGCAATCGTCTTTTGCTTTAGTCGAAGCACAGGATCAATGTATTTTACAGCAACCCCATACTTTTTATGCACGAGATAATTTCCTAATTCATCTTGACGGTTAAATGTTTTATGAATTTGTGACACAAAGACAACTGGGAATTCTAATCCTTTTGATTTATGAATCGACATAATTCGAACGACATTTTCATTCGCTGTCACCGTCTTTGCTTTTCCGAAATGCTTCCCAAGTGCTTGCATACGATCAATATAATTCACAAACCCATACAATCCTTTTTTCGTACTATTTTCATACATTCGCGCTTTATCAACAAAGACATCAAGATTCGCTTTTCGTAAATAGCCATGTGGGAGTCCTAAAACGAATTCATAGTATAAGGTCTGCTCATAAATACGAATAATCAATTGAGATAACGATGTCGTTTTTGATTCAAAACGCCAACGTTCAATCGTCTGTACAAATTGAGCCACTTTTTGTTTTAACAGTTCATCTTCTCCGGCCTGTCGGTAGTAAAGAACTAAATCATAAAATGAATTAGCTTTTGTTGCCACTTTAATCAATGACAATTCACGCTCAGTGAAGAAGAATAGTGGGGAACGCATCAAACCAACGAGTGGAATATCTTGATATGGATTATCAATGACTTTTAAGCAAGAGACTAAGTTAATAATCTCAATCGAGTCAAATAAATCGGTATTTTGTTCCGTAAAGAGTGGGATGTTATAAAGTCTGAAGACATCTTGGAAAATCGTCACACTACCAAGTGAACGCATTAAAATCACAATATCTTGATACGTAATAGGACGATAACATCCTTTTTTACGATCATAAATTTCTTGTCCATTATTTACCCACTGTAAAATCAGACGGGCAATATGATGGGCTTCAATTTCGATCGCATTTAAGTCTGCTTCACTCTCTTCATCAAACTGTTTTTTATCAATTAAATGCACTTCACTTTTGTTAAATTCATCATTATTTTCACCGGTTACTCCAAGCTTTAACATGGCCGCTTCATCATACTCAATTTCTCCAACTGGTTCATCCATGAGTTGCTTAAAGATAAAGTTCGTCGCATCAATGACTTGTTGATGTGAACGATAGTTTTTCATTAGGTCGATTTTATTTCCGGCCTCTTTATTACTTGAATAGGCTTGATACTTACCTTGAAAAATGCTCGGCTCTGCTAAACGGAAGCGATAAATTGATTGCTTCACATCTCCTACCATGAAGATCGGAATTTCAGGCTGGGCAACCTTTGCAATTGAGGTAATGATACATTCTTGCATCGAGTTCGTATCTTGATACTCATCAATCATAATTTCTTTGAATTGATGATAAATATCCCTTGCAACATCGGTTGGTTGATCCTCTTGAACTAATAAGTGAAGCGTGTTCCATTCTAAATCGGAGAAGTCAAGCATCTGACGTTCACGCTTCGCCTTCAGAAATCGTTCATGAAACTTCATCACAAGCGTTGATAATGCGATGACTAAGTGTTCACTTTCATTAAAATGGCGGGCATGTGTTTCATTAGAGTACACGAAATACTTCTCTTCAAGTTTTCCTAAACGTTTTTTAAAAGCATCTCGTGCATTTTTACTCTGTTCATGAGCTTCTTTATCATATTGTTTTGCATTAAAACGAGGGAAGGTAGCTAATTTCGTATTTTTAAAGGCTTCACGCAAATCAGCATAAGCTGATTGTTGGCTTTCTTTTAAACGAGTTGCATAAGCGACGTCTTGGTCATAAACTTCTGTCCGATATTTATGATCAATTCCCATGACTTCAGCATCTTTCGCAAATTCACGTGCCTTTTCTAAATCTAAAAGGGCTTCATCAATCGAAGGCGCAATTAGTTTTCCAATTTCCTGATAATAGCGCCATGACTGTAAATCATGTCCATCCCACTCATATAAAGAGCGTAAATTCATGAGCCACTGATGCATCTGTGGATTAGAACGAGCCAACTCATAAACTTTCAGTAACATCGTTTTTAACGCCTCGTCATCGCGATCACTATTAAAGCTCTCACTTAAACAAAGGTAATTCTCATCCTCAATTTCCGCCAGTTCATCAAATAATTCTTCGATGACATCATCTTGTAAAATACCCACTTCAATGTCATCTGCAATTTTGAACACTGGATCGAGTTGAAGTAAGTAATAGTAACGACGAATTAATTTATTACAAAAGGCATGAAAGGTCGAAATATTGGCTGCTGAAATTTTATTTAATTGAGCCGAAAGAACTAAATTCCCTGGTTGTTTAGCAAGTTCTTGCTCAATACGAGCACGGATACGCTGCTTCATTTCAGCTGCTGCTGCTTCTGTGAAGGTTAAGACGAGTAATTCATCGATGTTAATATGATCAATTAAAATTTTTTGAATTATTCGTTCAACTAAGACGGCTGTTTTTCCTGACCCTGCTCCAGCAGAGATTAATAAATCATGTCCTTTCTCATAGATAGCTTGCCATTGTTCATCATTCCATATTGTATCATCCGGCTTTTTAGGAATATTACTCATCTCCGTCTCCTCCTTCCTCTAATTTACATTTCATCGCTTCCATCGCAAGATCAGCTTTCATTTTAGGTAACAGTCGGGATTCGTTTCCTAAGAAATCGGGATCAAATTGACAGATTCCTCGATACTGACAATAATCACAGGCTGTACTTTTTCCGTACTTCATTGGATTAATATTTAATTGGCCTTGCGTAATTCTTGTGGCTGACTCCTCAATCATTTGATTTGTGTATCTACGAAGCATCTGTAATGACTCCCCCGTTAACGTTGCATTTCCTCTTGCTGAGAAGCTTCCATCTTTCTTGAGTGTAATCGGCACAATATCACTTTTTGACTGCTCACTTAAACGCTGGTCACTTAAATGAACGACTTCATAATCTTCTGGTAAATAACCATTCATCTTATATTTTTCATGCTGCATTTGCTCAACTTTTTGTTCATACGCTTCTTGCCGTAATAAATCATCAACATCATGACTAATAAATGGGCGATGCACATGGAAGTATAATAATCCTCCAATCTCAGCTGGCATGTCGATTAACTGTAGAGCATTTGAAACAACGATATCTAAATACGTCAGTAACTGTAAACTGAGTCCATAATACACTTTATCAAGCTCTAAATCCTTTTCACTCGATTTATAATCAATGATTCGTAAATACGCGTGATCACCTTTTTCATTTTTCGCCACATCGACACGGTCAATAATTCCCTTTAACGATAACTTAAAACCATTAGGTAACTCGCGTGATTTTAAGTGAATTCCCGTTGTTTGTTGCGTATCAAAGGGTAATTCAAAGAATAGTGGCTTAAATGCACTATGATTCCCTTGATATTTTAGTCCAAGTAACGTCTTATAGACGACTTGGGTTAAACGTTCCGTTAGTTTCATCATTCGTTTACTTTGACGTAAAATTTTATATAATAATTGCTCACTTAATTCATCGGATACCATTTTTGATAACGTCAAACATTCATCAGGTGTTAAATCCGCAAAGGTACGATTCTCTTTCTTAATCAACTCCGCAATCCGTTTTAAGGCCTCATGATAAAGCTCTCCAATATGCGGTAAATCAAGCTTATATTGTTCACGTTCTTTTAATTTTAACCCATAACGGAGATAATGAGCGAACTCACATTGGTTAAATAGCTCTAAGCGTGAAACACTAGCAACAATTTCATCACTGTATAATTGCTTCGTAATCTGTGCATCTAAATTTGTCACTTCATTTTGATAATTTAAAATTTGCATGATCATTTGGTAGACAATAGGCTGCGTTTCTTGATAATAATCTAATAACGGTTCATAGTAAGAACGACGATTCGGATATTGCTTTAACGTCGCAATTAAATGAGCCACCGTTTGTGAATGGGTTGTTAAATGCTCATACACTTCCTCTTCCCATTCACGTCCAACATGATCTTCAGGAGCATCTGGGAATAAACTTCTTAAATGCGCATAAATATACGATGGTAAAAATTCTTTTCCCTCATCGTTACTACTTGCATACGATAACGTTAATGATTCTTTTGGTGACGTAAACACGGTATATAAAATAAATTGCTCATCGATTTGCGTTTGAACAAGGCTTGGCGCTAGTTCAATTCCAAATGCTTTCAATGATTCACGTTCTGTTTCACTTAATAAACTACTTTCCGTCATCGATTTTGGAATTTGCCCTTCGTTAACTCCTAAGACGAAGGCATGCTTAATGCCATATTGTCCAGGTGTCGTTAAATCACTCACGAGTTGATAACGGGCACGACGAAGCTCCCCAATCGCCACTTGATCCAGACGTGGTGGAACAGTTGCATACGCCATCTCTTCAATCCCAGATTTAAAGACATTCACGAAGTCTTCTAAGCTAACGGCTTCTTCTTGACCAATTTCAACCAGTTGTTCAAAAAGAGAAAGCAATTGATTCCAAACCTGACCGTGCTGTTTATATAGTTTCAAGTCTTGTAACTCTTGAGCACTTTCCTCGAATAATGCCAGTTTTTGTGGAACTTGACACTCTTCTAGGAAACTAAACGTAGCGATCGCATAATCCTTGTACGTTTTAGCTTTCTTTAACTTCGATTCAAAGGAAGAAATAAGTGTACTGACTTCTTTACGAATTCGATTCACTTTTTGTTCTAATTCAAGGTCGGCATCCGTTTTAACATACCCACGTCCAAGACCTTGATAACGTTCATAGACCCAATCTTCTGATGTTTGCCAATCTGATTTTTTTAGATTTCGAGCTAAGCAGTAGTTTTCTAATAAGTCAACTTGTCGTTGATAAGCTTGATACAACTCATAAAAAGACTGTCCTTTTTTAAATCCTTCGACATTCATTAGCAAACCGGTCTTGATCACCGTAAACAACGATTCGTGACGCCATTGATTTAAGATAACATCAAATAAATGATAAATCATCGTCATTAACGGATGGTATAACATAGACTCTTTATAGTCTAAGAACATTGGAATTTCAAATTTCGTAAAGATGGCCGCAATTAATTCATCATAAGCAGCCGCGTCTCCTGTATAAATGGCGATATCACTATAAGTACACCCATCATGATGAACTAAGTGATGAATTCGTTTCGCGACTTCCTCCACTTCGATTCGACGATTGGCAGCTGTAAAGAAAGAAATCCCCTCTTCATTTGAGGGAACAAGTGGAACTTGTAAAAAATGTTTCTCTAAGTGATTTAGTGCACTTGCCTTAAAGAATCGAGACTGTTCATGTGCGGTTAACTCACATATTTCATAAGTTAATCCTCGTTCTTCTGCCCCATTTTGTAAACGAGTGAGTGTACGCCCTGACATTTCAAACACTTGACTTTCTGAGTTTAAATCGTGTGTTAAAACAACGGTCACTGATTTAGCATATTTCATGAGTTGGAATAAAATTAATTCCTCTTGCTTATTAAAAATATGATAACCATCGACGTAAAAATCACTATTTGCCACCGTTTGGCTGTTGGCAATTTGCTCACTTAAAAGCGTATAATAATCTTCACTCATTAAATATTTATTAAAAGAGACTTGTTGAAATGTTTCGTATAAAACCGCCAAGTCATTAATTTTTTTCGTTGATTGTAATGACCAATTTAGATCTTCATGTGGTTGATTCACACATTGAAATAACTGCGATGGACTAACACAATAGTTTTTAAACTCCGCAATCATTTCACTGACTTTATTGATAAAACCGGGCTTGTTTGCATAAAACGGGAATACTGTTAAGTCTTCCTTTTTTTCGTTCATTACTTTTTGAAGTAAAATAGCCAGTCCCACTTGATCCAAATGATAACGACTTAATCCCCCAGTTTCTTGTAAAATACGATAAGCAAAGCGGCTAAAACTTAATCCTTGAACACGCATTAAACTCGGATGCTCACTTTGCTTCAGTAACTGATACTCCATATGAAATGACATCTGATCGGGAACGATGACATAGATAGGATCCCCTTGTGGTACACTGTCACAAGCCTGTTTAATTTCATCTAAAATAACACGAGTTTTTCCTACCCCAGATCGTCCCACAATGAAACGAATACTCATACTCTCACCTCTTTATCCTTTAGTGTAATATGGTTGATTTTCATGTATGCTAAACGATGAAATCTATTGTTATTATACCATGTTCTAAAGGTGCTAAAAAAATGAAAAAAAAGACAACTCATCAGAAGTTGTCTTGTCAATCATCTATCAATTATTTTAAAGCGTCTTTTAAAGCTTTTCCAGCTTTGAAAGCTGGGTATTTGCTAGCTTCGATTTCAATAGTTTCTCCAGTATGTAAGTTACGTCCTTGACGTGCAGCACGTTCGCGAACTTCGAATGTACCGAATCCTACTAAAGCTACTTTGTCATCTTGTTGTAACGCTTCAGTTACTGTTTCGATATAAGCACTTAAAAATTTATCTGCATCTTTTTTTGTTAACTCAGCTTTTTCAGCGATTTTATCTACTAATTGAGAACGGTTCATAAGTTTTAAATACCTCCTAAGATGTTTCATTGCAAGTAAAAGTTTACCACACCCCCTATAGGGTTGCAAACATTTATTTGCATATTTTGTTGATATAACACTATTTTATCCTATTATGTAATAATTCCGTAAGCTTTAAACAACTAAGCAAAATTTTTCAAAATAATAATAAAAATTCTCTCATCAACAGGCTGATGAGAGAATTTTCGCATACATTATAGCATGATCGCAATTAATCCGCCATTACCTTGGTTGACAATTTTAATTAATGTTTCTTGAAGTTTCATGCGAGCATTTTCTGGCATTGCATATAGTTTAGCAGAAATTCCATCACGAACGATGTCACTTAAGCAACGTCCAAAGACTTCAGTTGACCAAATTGATAATGGATTTTCATCCGCATCTTTTAAGATGTAGTCGATTAAATCTTTACTTTGTTGTTCAGTTCCAATAATTGGTTCAAAAACAGATTCAACATCAACACGAATCATATGAATAGATGGTGCAATCGCTTTTAAGCGTACGCCATAGCGAGCCCCTTGTTTAACGACTGTTGGCTCACTTAAAGTCATATCTTCAATAGCTGGTGTGGCAATCCCATATCCAAGTTGTTTTACCATTTGTAAAGCACCCGCGATTGGTTCGTATTCTTTTTTAATATTTGCATAATCTTGTAATAAATACATTAAATCTGCTTTATCTTTAATTGGTCCAACTAATTCAGTTAAGATTTGATCGTATAACTGATTAGGAACTTTAATTTCTAATTCAGCTAACCCCACCCCAGCATCAAGGGCACTAATATAGCAATCTTCAACGATATCTTCTGCTTTTAACTCTTCAGCTAAGTAGTTGATATCACGAAGCTTATAAAACTCATTTGTACTTTGATTAATTAATTTTAAGAAACGAGCTTTTAACCAGTTGTCATCACTTAAAGCATCCACCCAACTTGGCAATTTGATATCTAATTCTGAAACTGGGAATTCATATAATGCTTCAGTTAACACACTATAGATATCTTTTTTCGTCATATTTTCAACACTTAATGGAATAACTGGAACCCCATATTCATCTTGTAATTGTCCACGTAACTCCGCCACATCTTCTGTTTTTGGATGCGTCGTATTCAAGATGACGATAAATGGTTTATTAATCGCTTTTAATTGCTCGATAACTAATTGCTCAGCTTCTAAGTAATCCTCACGATCAAAGTTTCCAATCGATCCATCAGTTGTCATTACAATTCCAATATGTGAGTGATCTTCAATCACTTTTTGTGTTCCAATTGCTGCGGCTTCAACAAATGGAATTGGTTCTTCATACCATGGTGTATTAACCATGCGTGGTCCTTCTTCTGTTTCATAACCAACCGCACTCGGAATCACGTATCCCACACAGTCAATTAAGCGAATATTTGCTGATACTTCTCCTTCAACCGTTACATTTACGGCTTGTGCTGGAACGAATTTTGGTTCCGTTGTCATAATTGTTTTTCCATTCGCACTTTGAGGTAATTCATCAATCATACGTTTTTTTACGTTTTCATCTTCAACTAATGGAATAACAAGTGTTTCCATGAATTTTTTGATGAACGTAGATTTTCCCGTACGAACTGCTCCTACTACACCTAAATAGAATTCTCCATTAGTGCGGGCAAAGACGTCTCTCATCAGTTCATTAGTTTCCATATCGTAAACCTCCATTTTCACTTATATTTGTCAATATCAATGTATGATGCTTATCCTCTACTTTATGAGAGAATTTAAATAAAACTTTTAAAAACTTTTCTACTGTACTGCGATTGAATGAATTTTTATGATTCACTCTAACCTAATTTGATTGTGAATTAGGCTGCAGGCCTGCGTTTTCTTCGAATTATATGCATCACTGTGTGTCAGATATGATAACTTTTAATGAATTTTATATTCTTGATTATCTTTTACTTTATTCAAACAAAAAAAGGACTTAGCGTAGCTAAGTTCTTTTCTCAATCAATACCATCTTAATTAAAACCATTGATGATGGTTACATCATCATTTTTAATAATTCATTCATATCAGTTGGAACTTCCCCATTAATAATCATTTTTGTTAATTGATCTTCAACTGATTTATCTACTTTACGTCCTACCATTGCCCCAACACTTTGAATCAAAGCACGAACTTGCTCTTCATTTTTCAAATCCATTGTAGAAGCTTGGTCGGCAATATTAAAAAGATCCGCTTGATTCACATTTACATCTTTCCCAAATCGTCCAAAAAGATTATCAAACATAATTAAAACCTCCTCATGTCTCATGTTCAATATAACATATGACACCAGGAGGTAATTTGTACCTATTAGGCAAATAATTTATATTTTTTGTCCAATCCTAAAAGTTTTTTATCATTAATAAAACTCAGGTTTCATCTCACGAGTCATTAATTGAGCAATTGCAACACGTGGATCTAATTTATTGAAAATAACCTCATAAACCGTTTCAACAATTGGCATTTCAATCTGTAAAGCTTGTGCCATTTCATATGTCGCTTGACAAGTTCGTACTCCTTCAACGACCATCGTCATACTATCGATCGCCTCTTGAAGATTTGAACCACTTCCGATTTTATATCCAGCCTGCCAGTTTCGGCTATGAACAGACGTACATGTTACGATTAAGTCGCCTAAACCACTTAAACCACTGAATGTTTCTTCTTTTGCTCCAACAGCTGCTCCAAGACGTTTAATCTCAACTAAGCCACGTGTGATTAAAGCGGCTTTCGGATTATCTCCATATCCAAGTCCCGCAATGATTCCAGCAGCAAGTGCAATCACATTTTTAATTGACCCACCAATTTCAACACCGATTAAATCATCGACACGATAAACGCGGAAATATTCATTATTAAACATTTTTTGAATTTCATTTGCTTTATCTGCTACTGTTGCCGCACAAGTAACGGTTGTCAGCGCACGCTCAATCACTTCTTCAGCATGAGAAGGTCCCGATAAGGCAACAAACGCCTCTAAGTAAGTTTGATCAATTTCTTCAGCTACAATTTCAGATACACGCTTATGCGTTCCAGGTTCAATCCCTTTACTTGCATTAATAATCATGACAGCGTGATCTAACTGCTCATTAATCGTTTTTAAGACATCACGAATCACTTTCGTTGGAACAGAAAGTAAAATTATTTGTGCATCTTTTAATGCTTCTGTTAAATTTGTTGTTGCAACTAGTCCAACTGGTAACTGAACATCTGCAAAGAAACGTGAATTACGATGATTTTGATTAATATCATCCACAATTTCTTGATTTAAGTCATATAATTTTACATTATTTTGATTATCACATAAAACTTGTGCTAATGCTGTTCCCCAACTCCCAGCACCCACTACTGTTACATTCTTAGCCATTATAAATCCTCCTCATTAACCTATCATTAATCACGATTTCTTGCAATGATATGAATTGGTGTACCTTCGAATCCAAATGCCTGACGTAAGCAGTTCTCTAAATAACGTTTATATGAGAAGTGTAATAATTCAGGATCATTTACGAAAATAACAAATGTTGGTGGTTGTGTTGAAACTTGTGTCGCATAGTAAACACGTAAACGTTGTCCATTATGAGTTGGCGTTGGATTCATTGCCACTGCATCCATAATGACATCATTTAAGACATGTGTTACGACACGTTTCTTATGGTTTTCAGCCGCTAAATTTAATGGTTCAAATAAAGTATGTAAACGACGTTTTGTTAAAGCAGATAAGAAGACAATTGGGGCATAGTCTAAGAACGCCATGTCAGTACGAATTAAATCTTCCCATTCTTTCATCGTTTTATCAGTTTTCTCAATTGCATCCCATTTATTTACTACAATCACAACTGCTTTTCCAGCTTCATGTGCATATCCTGCCACACGCTTGTCTTGCTCGATTAACCCTTTAGAGGCATCAATTACAATTAAACAAACATCACTTCGATCAATAGCACTTAAGGCACGAAGAACACTATATTTTTCAGTTGTTTCATATACTTTACCACGCTTACGCATACCAGCAGTATCGATAACTACATATTTTTGTCCATCTTTAGTGAACTCTGTATCGATTGCATCACGTGTTGTTCCAGCAATATCACTAACAATAACACGTTCTTCACCAAGAAGCGCATTTGTTAACGAAGATTTCCCAACGTTTGGACGTCCGATTAAACAGAATTTTGTGACATCTTCATCATATTCCATTCCTTTTTTCTCAGGCATGTTTAACACAATTTGATCTAACATGTCCCCAAATCCAATCCCATGAACGGCTGATGTTGCAATTGGATCACCTAAACCTAATGAATAGAATTCATAGATTTGCTCCTTGAAGTTTACGTCATCGACTTTATTAACAACTAAAACCACTGGTTTATTTGTCTTATATAACATATTTGCCACTTCTTGATCCGCTTGCGTGATTCCATCACGAGCATTTGTAACAAATACGATAACATCGGCTTCATCCATTGCGATTTCCGCTTGATGCTTAATTTGTTTCATAAATGGTTCATCACCAATTTCAATACCACCCGTATCAATAACATTGAATTTACGTGTTAACCATTCTCCACTACTGTAAATACGGTCACGAGTAATCCCTGGCTCATCTTCTACGATTGACACACGTGATCCTACGATACGATTAAAAATTGTAGACTTTCCAACGTTTGGACGTCCTACGATTGCTACTACAGGTAATACCATGTTGCCACCTTCTTTCATCTTTACACAAAAATAAGTCGTTAATATTATAGTAGTTTTTGACGGCATTAGTCAAATTTTCAATCATGAATATAAAAAGGGGGAAATTCCCCCTTTTTATAACTGAAACTTGGAATTTATTATAGTAAGTTTTTTAAAGCGTCCCCAAATAAATCCCCTAATGTTTCATTTTCTACTGTTTCTTGTTGTTGCATATATTTATTGAATTCTTCGCGCTCTGCATCTTCTTTAATACGACGAATACTTAATTCTAGTTTAAAATTATTTGGTTCAAAACGAACTACTTTTACGTCAACATCTTGTCCAATTGATAACGCATCTTCTACACGAGAGATACGTTTTTCAGTGATTTGATTCATTGGTAAGAAGCCAACGACATCTTCAGCAACTGCCACGAAAGCACCACGATCATTCGCTGATTCTACTTTCCCAGTGATCACATCTCCAGATTTAAATGTTACTTCTGTCCAAGGATTTGATTTTACTTGACGTAAAGATAATCCTAAGCGATGTTTTTTAGCATCTAATGAAATAATTTTCACTTCAACTTCATCCCCAACAGCAACTAATGACGCTAATTTCACATTAGGATTCCATGAAGTTTCTGTATAATGACATAAACCTTCAATATATGGAGCAACTTTAATAAATGCCCCTAAGTCCGTGATATTCGTCACTTGACCTTTAATTACATCTCCAACGTTATGTCCGAAGGCTACCCATGGATCTTGTTCAACTTTTTTGATTGATAAAGCTAAACGCTGATTTTGGCTATCAATTGAAAGAACACGTACAGATACACGTTTTCCTTCAGATACAATATCTTCAAGCTTCACTTTATGATCCCAAGATAATTCAGAAAGGTGAACTAATCCTTCTACGCCTGGTGCTACCTCAACAAATGCTCCAAAATCCATTAAACGAACAACTTCACCTTCAACAATATCCCCTACCTGATGGGCTGAAACGAATTGTTCAAATGGAGTTGGTAAAATAGCTTTGATTGATAATTGAAGTTTTGTTCCTTCAATTTTAATCACCTTAGCTGTCACTGCTTGATTTACAGCTAACACATCTTCAACTTTTTCTACTGGTAAGTGAGAAATCTCAGAAATATGTACTAATCCTTCTAAAGCCCCAAAGCGAACGAATGCCCCGTATTTTTCAATACGGACAACTGTCCCTTCAACCACTTCTCCAACTGTTAGTGTTGAGAATTGGTCTTCTCGTTGTGCTTTTAATTGCTCAGCCACAACGATTTTGCGAGATACTTTAATTTTTTTATTACGAGCATTGAACTCAACAATACGTACTGAAACGGTTTGTCCTACATATTGTTCTAAATCAGAAACATATGTAACGTCAATCATATTCGCTGGTAAAAAAGCTTCCATTCCGATGTTTACAATTAATCCACCTTTTACAGCGCGTTCAACTTTTGCTTCTAATGTTTCCCCTTTTTCAAACGCTACTTTTAAGTCTTGGAAACGTTGATACTCAAGTAAAGCACGACGAGATAATAAGATTTGCTCATCGTCTACTTTTTTAATCATCGCTTTGATTTTATCTCCAACTTTAATAACTTCTTTAGCTGAATCAACTTTATCTAATGTTAATTCACTTAAATAAATTGTTCCTTCGGTTGCCCCATGGATATCAACAGTTACTTCTTGATTTGTTACACGAACAACTTCACCTTCGATCACATCATTTACTGATGGTAAATCAAAGTTTTCCATTGCTAATACGTCACCCATTGTCATTTCTTCATGGTTGAAACCATCGAATTGTTTCATTACTTTTCCCCACCTTTTACAATATTTATAATTGCATCGATCACTTCATCAATTGTTAAATCTGAAGTATCTACGACTATCGCATCTTCAGCCTTAATTAATGGTGAATGTTTACGTGTTGAATCTAATTCATCACGCGTTTGAATTTCTTGTTTTAAAGTTTCTAAATCGCATGGAATGTTACGTCTTAAATTTTCATCATAACGACGTTGTGCACGAACTTCCACAGAAGCAGTCATAAAGATTTTATAATCTGCATCTGGTAATACGTTTGTCCCAATATCGCGTCCATCCATGACCACATTATCTGTTTTAGCATACTCAATTTGACGACGTTTTAATTCATCACGAACAAATTTATGAGCTGAAACGGCTGAAACATTTTGTGATACAATCGGTTGTCGAATTGCATCCGTCACATCTTCTCCATCTAAGAATACTTTTTTATCATTCGTTAAACGAATACTTGTATCTTGAAGCATTTTTGCAATTGTTTCTTCATCTTCAACATCAATATTTTGATTTAATGCTTTTAGCGTTACTGCACGATACATCGCACCTGTATCAATGTATACATACCCTAACATTTGAGCTACTTTTTGAGCAATTGTGCTTTTTCCTGCTGCTGCTGGTCCATCAATTGCAATTACTTTAGAACGAACCATATTATCACCTCGACTGTAATTATTTTATCACATTATTTCATTTATAAACAACAACAAAATAGGGTTCTCACCCCAATTATTCATAATATTTACAAAAAATAAACTAAACAAAAATCGAATTAAATTCGATTCTGTTTAGTTTAATCAAATTACTTATTTAGATTGTAACACTAAATAGATTATAATCGCTAAAACAACTATTCCTGTCATTAAAATATACATATTTAATGCATTAACTTTATTGTGTTTAATAGGTTGAGTAACGACTTCATCCATCATTGTTGCTTCGTCCACTGCTAATTGTTCTTTCTTTTGTTCAGAATAAAAAACTTCTAAACTTGCTTGCTTATGTTCAACTGCTATTACTTTCTCCGTCTCTAATGATTGAGTATTTTGTTTCAATTGATCAATGGTTTCATTTAAATCTGTTGTTAACGGTTGAATCATCGGTCGCTCAAATTCTTCCCACTCACAATCATCTAAATCAACATCTGAATTAAAGATTAATTCAATATTTTTATTAAAAACATCATCTTGATAATTAGAACTTGATTTTTGCTCATTTTCAATAATTTCACTAAAAATAGAGCTAATACATTCACTATCAGATTGTAACTTTCGTAAACGGCCGTAATCATGTTGAACAAGGGCATCTAAATAATCCAAATCTGCGTCCGCATCAAGTGCTAATTCTTCAAATGAATCTTCAAACAGTGATAAACCAGACGGTTCTAATTTAGCATCGCTTGACTCCTCAACTAATGACTCAACTTGAACAGAAAGTAATTCTTGTTCTAATTGCTCCCATTCACTGAAATCTTCACTTTTAATCATTTGGGTAATTTTTGAATAGGTACGGGCTCCATATTTATCGTGTAACGCATGAATAATGTCATTTGAACGTTGACTTAATTGCGTCGTAAATTCATTTACCTCATCTTGACCAATCGATGAAAACATCTCATTCGCATCTAGAGTTGATGTCATCACCTCATGTAGACGAGAAGAAGGCGTTTCAAGTGGTTCATCTAATTCTGATTCAAAGTTAGATTCAATCGAATGAGATGGCGTTTTATCTTTTTCAGGATGACTAAAGTACAATCTTCGTAATTCAGCATAATCCGCCTTTTGTTCCACCTCACTCACACTCCTTTTTCCTAAACAATTTTTATATCATGCACCGACATTTAATATCGATTTATTTACTATTTTGTAAAAAAAACAAATAAGACTAGGTAATTATATCATAATTTTATTTTATTTAGAGTATTAAATTTGAATTTTTTTGTCTTTTTAGTTTATAATAAGTCATGTAATTCAACTGAATTATACGATATCAAACTATCATTCCTGTGAAGGGGGACAAAACAATGGCTAAATTCACAATTGTTTCAAAAGATGAGTGCATCGCTTGTGGTGCATGTGGTGCTGTAGCTCCAGATGTATTCGGATATGATGATGAAGGATACGCAGAAAACGTATTTTCAGGAGATAACAACACTGGTACTGTTGCAATTGAAGCTAGCTTAGAAGCTGATGTTATTGATGCTGCAGAAGGATGCCCAACTGAAGCAATCAAAGTTCAAGACTCACCTTTTAACTAATATTACCAAATCACACATTATTATGTAGGATTTTTTTATGTTTTATTCAAAAAAAGAGCGATTAGTGATCACTAATCGCTCTTTTTTTAGAATTGACGCATTTTTGTAAAGCGTAATTTCGGTTTTTCTTTTTTATCATTTGCCATCGAAATTAATGTTTTAACTTCATGTGGCGTTAATGGACGGAATTCTCCCGCCGCAAGTCCAGCTACATCAATGTTTCCAAATTGCTCACGACGTAGCTTCTTAACAGGGAATCCAATTGCATCAAACATCTTTTTAACTTGATGGTAGCGGCCTTCATGAATCACTAATCGAACTAATGAGGATTGATTTTTCTTATCCACTGACACTAATTGAGCTGTTGCTGGTTTCGTTTGATATCCATCAATTTTAACTCCACGAGCTAATGGCTTTAAACTTTCTTGTGTCACGATTCCTTTAACACGTGCTAAATAAACTTTATCGATTTCTCCACTTGGATGCATCATTTTATTTGCAAAATCACCATCATTAGTCATTAATAAAACACCTGCTGTATCGTAATCTAAACGACCAACCGGATAAACACGTTCTGATACTTTATCTTGGAAGAAGTCTACAACCGTACGACGATTCTTCTCATCTGATACCGTACTTACAAATCCACGTGGTTTATGTAAAACATAGTAAACTTTTTTCTCACGTTGTAGCGGGATGCCTTCTACTTCGATTTTTTCCTTTCCAGTTACTTTAACACCTAATTCGCGAACTACTTTATCATTAACAGTTACTTTTCCTTCTAAGATTAGTTGCTCTGCCTTACGACGTGATGCAACTCCAGCATGGGCAATAACTTTCTGTAATCGTTCCATGTAAAAAATCCTCCAATCAGAGATGATACTAAATTCGACAAGAATTTGTATTTAACCATCATTTTACCTTTATTATAAGTAAAAATCAATGTTTAATCCAATCGAGGTGTTATTTCATATGTGATTTAACTCTTAAAAGAAAAGTGAGACTGCTAAAATAGCAGCAAAAAATCCGATTAAATCAGCTGTTAACCCTAGTTTAAGGGCATGTTTCATTTCACTTAGTCCCACTGCAGCGAAATAAACCGTAATAATATAAATCGTTGTATCTGTACTTCCTTGCATGATTGAAGCTAAACGACCAACTGTTGAATCTGGACCATAAATAGAGATTAAATCCGTTGTTACACTTAAAGCAGCTGATCCTGAAAGTGGCCTAAGAATCATAAGAGGTAACACATGAGCATCCACATGAATCGCTGTTAAGACAGGATTTAGAAACTGTGCAATGGCATCAACAATCCCTGAGGCAAGAAACACTTTAATCGCTACAATCATTCCAACAATATTCGGAACGAGAGATACTGTCGTTCTCATCCCCTCTTTAGCCCCTTCAACGAAGTGATCAAACGCATTTGTTTTATTAACAAACGCCATCATGAAAACAGAAAGTAAAAATACAGGTAAAACATAGACACTAATCGCTCCCACCGCATCACCTTCTTTCATAGCGCTTAGCAATCGTTTTATCACCAGACGAAGGAATTCGTTTCATTCGACTATAAATGTTATGAATGATTAGCCCACCAATCGTCGTGATTCCTGAAGCAAATAGAATAGGTAAAAACACTTCACTCGGATTAGTTGAATGATACATATGCCTCACCCCAATGATAGTAGTTGGAATAATTGTAAATCCTGCTGTATTCATGACAAGAAGTGTATACATTTCAAAACTAGGTTTGCTTGGATCGGGATTGGTCGCTTGTAATTCTTTCATTGCTTTAAGACCTGTTGGCGTGGCGGCACTTCCTAATCCTAATAAATTACTTACCATATTTGTCGTTAAATATTTTAAAGCTGGATGATCCGCTCGAAGTTTTGGATATAAAAAGCGTGTCACTGGAGCCAATACCTTGCAAAGGACATCAAGCATCTTCGAATGATTAGCCACTTGTAACACGCCCGTCCAAAACACCATAATCCCTGCTAGGTAAATGACTAAATTAATAGCTTCTTGTGCTCCAGATAAAATCGCGTTATTGACTTCACTTGTTGTTCCATAAAAAAAACTATAGATAATACCGACTGTAAAAAGTCCCATCCATATTTTATGTATCATTAGAAGCTCACCGCCCCTGTAAACCAATTCATTAATTTATCAAACCAAGATTGGCTTTCAACTTTTGGTGTAATAGCCTTATAAACAGGAATCTCTTGTTGAATTTCTCCATTAATTAAAACTTGCAGTACCCCAACTTCATTGTCCTTTGCTTTTTTATATAATGATAAATTAGTTGTCACTTTTTCACTTCCATCTTTTTTAACAATCACATTGACCATTTTTTCAACATATAACTTATCACTTAATGTTTGATTCGAGACTTGAATTTCCCCTGGTTCAATAATGGTCTGTACCTGATAATTATCAAATCCATAATTAAATAAATTCATATGATCGTTCCAATCATCGCCTGCTTTTAATGTTACTACAACTAATTCCATATCATCTTTACGTGCAGATGTCACAAGCGTTCGTCTAGCTTGTTTGGTAAACCCTGTTTTTCCCCCAATGGCATACTCATAATAACCAGTTACCAATTTATGTTTATTATGCCAAACATAAGTCATCCCATTTTTAGTAGTTGCCTTATGTGTTTCTGTTCCTGTAATTTCTCTAAAAATTGGATTATTCATCGCATATTGCATGATGAGTGCCATATCTCTAGCCGTCGATAAATTATAAGTGGTCTCATCTAACCCGGAAGGGTTTTGGAATACACTATTTGTCATTCCGATTTCTTTTGCCTTGTCGTTCATCATCTTAACAAAACTTGCTTCATCGCCCCCAACAAATTCCGCAATTGCCATTGCGGCATCATTCCCAGATCGAAGCATGAGACCATATAGTAAATCAATTAGTTTCACTTGATCGCCTAACGTTAAATACAAAGCTGAACCCACTTGGCGTGTGACATTATCAGATATTTCTACCCATTCATCCAGATTTGCATTTTCAATCGCAACAATGGTTGTTAAGATTTTCGTAATACTTGCAATATACATTTGATCATCTGGACACTTTTCATATAACACACGCCCTGTCGATTGTTCCATCAGAATCCCACATTGCGAACTAATCTCCATTGCCGATACCCCGTTCGAATCGTTCGCTAATAAGACAACGAATATCGCAATAGTCAATAGTATTTTAATTTTTTTCATTTTCTGCTCACCTCAGTCCTGTAACTATTACAACTGTATGATGCATGTCCATAAAATATCAGTGAATAAAAACACCTGTTATGACAGATTTTTAAACATCTACACGATTTGTATACGACTTTTAACAAAAAAAGCTACCCCATCTATTGATAAGGTAGCTTTAGCTCTCAATGCTTAATTATATGTTTTTTTCGGTTTTTTACCTTTTTTAAGTTTTGGTTTTGAATCATCAACCACTTCAGCTGCAATTTCTACATCTACTGTATTTTTAGCAGCTTTAGCTTTAGATACTTTTTTACTTTTCGGATCTTTTGGCATACTAAAACCTCCTGTACTTAAAATAGGATACCTTTTTAGTATGTACAAAATGATAATGAGTATTTACTCTTCCTCAGAGAAACTAAATAAGTCTGATTCTTCATCTAAATTAAAGTCTGGTGTAACAAATGGTAACTCTGGCAATTCCTCTAATGTCTTAATACCAAAGTAATCTAAGAAATCGTCCGTCGTTCTAAATAAAATAGGACGTCCTGGTCCTTCCAAACGTCCCGCTTCTTCAATAAGAGAGAACGTTAAAAGCTTTCTTAGAACATTATCACTACTTGCCCCACGAATATTTTCAATTTCATGACGGGTAATTGGTTGACGATAGGCAATAATCGCTAGAACCTCAAGTGCCGCATTCGATAATCCACGTTGATTTGGGTTTTGAATTAAACGTTTTAAATAAATTGCATGATCTTTTTTAGTTGTCATTTTATAGACACCTGCAACTTCAATAATATCAATTCCACTACTAATACTTGCATATCGTTCTCTTAATTCAATCAATAATGATTTAATTTCAACTTCATTTACTTCTAAAACGTATTCTAATTGCTGTGTACTAATCCCTTCATCACCAACAGCAAATAATAACCCTTCTAAAATACCTAAACGTTCTTGTTTAAACAATTTCATCACCTTCTAAACTAGAAATATAAATATCCTCATAATAATTTTGTTGAGAAATACTGATTTGATTTCCTTTTACCAGTTCAAGTAGTGCTAAAAAGGTTACAACGATATATTCTTTATCAAAACGATCAAACAAACTTATAAATGCAACGCGTTTCTTATATTTTAACTGTTGACCTAATGATCGCATTCGTTCTTCTACGGAAATATTTTGTGGTACAATTCTTGTCTTCAATGGTTTGGCTAATTTATGACGACGTAGTAATTTCTCAAAAGCTGAAATTAATTGTTCTACTTGAAGGTTTTGTGGAAGCTTAGCTTCTTGATCAATATAATCAGAAAAATCAATCGGTGGTTTCGTAAAGAACTGTCCACGTTCTTCTTCTAACTCTCGTAACTCTTTCGTCACTTCTTTATACTGTTGATATTCAACTAATCGTTGAATCAAAGCTTCTCTTGAATCCTCTTCATATTCATCTTCTATTTCAACGACCTGTTTCGGTAATAAGCTCTTACTCTTTATCTCAATTAAAGTTGCGGCCATTACTAAATATTCTGACGCAATCTCAAGCTTCAAATCTTCCATGGCATGAATATAATCTAAGTACTGCTGCGTAATCTCGGCAATTTTAATATCATAAATATTTACTTTGGCTTCTTTTAATAAGTGTAAAAGTAAATCAAGTGGCCCTTCAAACGCATCAATTCGTACTTCATAACTCATAACCCACCTACTTCCTACTTAATAACATTTCTTAATTGTAGCGAATTTTTAACATTTGTACAATAAGTCTAAGAAAAAAACATACTTCCTTTTATTGATGTTTAGTTCATGATATCCCTAACTTCTCTATTTATCTCAATAAGCTAAAGAATTGAAAAAAAGTTCCTTCACTATCATACAATCATGAGTGATTAGGAACTTTCCTCTTTTATTCAGGTTGTGATTTTTGTTGTTCTTGCCTTTTATGCGTATTATATCGATAAGGAATTGGATAACGAATGACACTTTTTAATAAAGCTTTAAAGTTAAATGGAATCAGTGGGTATAAATATGGCTTACCGAAACTTTTCATTGTTGCTAAGAAAATTAATCCAACAACAATCGTTCCAATGTACCCCCATAATCCTAAAAGTGCTGTTCCGACAATAATAAATAATTTAAACATTTTATTAGCTAGTCCTAGCTCATAACTTGGTGTAACAAAAGCACCTAAAGCTCCAATAGCTACATAGAATAAAATTTCTGGTCCAAATAATCCTACATCAACAGCCACTTGACCAATTAAAATCGCAGATACGATCCCAAGAGCTGAGGAAATAGCCGTTGGCGTATGTATAGAGGCTAGACGTAAAAACTCCATTCCAATTTCACCTGATATAACTTGAAGAACAATTGGGATATTGCCTTCTTCTTGTGGTCCTATAAAATTCAGAAAATCAGGTAAATATTCTGGATGAAGCACGAATAATAGCCATGTTGGCATTAGGAAGACTGATACAATAATCCCAGCATAACGAATAAGGCGTAAGAAGGTTCCCACAGCAGGAGTTTGACGATACTCCTCCACACTTGTTAAGTGATCGAACAAAGTCACGGGTCCAATCATAACACTTGGTGACGTATCAACAATAATGGCAATCATTCCTTGATATAAATGAGCAGCTACAACATCTGGACGCTCCGTATATCGTACAAGAGGATAAGGATTATAGACTTGACCAGTAATAAATTCTTCTAATTCTTTATCAGTCATCGTTAATCCATCAACTTTAACTTGCTCAATACGATGTTTTACCTCATCAACCATGCTTTGATCTGCAATATCTTCAATATACATTAAAACAACATCTGTTTTCGATTGGTCGCCAACCTTCAAAATAATATTTCGAAGTTTTCCTGTTCGAATACGGCGACGCGTCAGAGCCGTATTGACAATAATATTTTCTGTATAACCATCTCTTGATCCACGAACTGTTTTTTCTGTATCTGGTTCTGAAGGACCACGTCCTGGGTAGCTACGAACATCGACAACAAAAGCTTGAGTTTCTTTATCAACTATAATCGCAACTAATCCACTTAAAACAGAGGTACAAATATCATTGACTTTATCTGTAACCGTGACTTGCTGGTGAACAAGTCGATTATGAATCGTTTGAAAAACGTCATCGTTTGGATGTGGTAAACTATTTAATAACAATAACTGCGTCATTAAATCTACAACTAGTTCTGAATCAACTAACCCTGTTATATAATACAGCTGAATGCGACGTTCCATTACGACAATCTCACGCTGACCAACATCAAAACTTTTTCCGAAGCCTAACTTGTCTTCTAATATCTTTTGAGTCTCATCGATATTTTTCTCGACTGGTACATATGGATCGTAGGCCATATTATCCCACCTTTCCCTTGATAAATCTGTCCTTTATCTCTCATCCTTTTGGTTTGAAAATCAAGGCAACTATAAATGCAAATAAAATGGCGGCTGTAATTCCGGCGGCTGTTAAATCGAACATTCCCATCCCGATTCCAATAAAACCTAACTGTTCTGATTTTTCCATGGCACCGTGAATGACTGAATGTCCAAAACTCATGATTGGAAGCTGAGCTCCAGCTCCAGCAAATTTAATTAATTTATCATATAATCCAAATACATCAAGTGCAGCTCCTACAACAACAAATCCACAAGTAATATGTGCCGGCGTTAACTTAAAATAATCTAATATCAATTGTCCGATTGCACAAATAATACCACCGACAATAAAGGCTTTTATAAATATCATCTCTATAATCGCTTCTTTCTTATTAAAATTATCTTTAATCTTTTACTTAATCTGCAGCACATAAAGCAACAGCATGTGCAATACATGGAATTGTTTCTTTTTGCTGTAAAATTATTGGATTTAATAAAGCACCAGTTGCAACAACTAATACACGTTTTAGTTTTTTCTCTTCTAATAATTTTTTAATATGCCCATAAGTTACAACCGCACAGCAGCCACAACCGCTACCACCAGCAAATACGGGTTGGTCTTCAGAGAAAATTAACTTTCCGCAATCATTATGTTGTTGACTAATGTCGTATCCTTCACCTTTTAATATATCAATTAGAATTGGGCTTCCACACGTTGCTAAATCACCTGTTAAAATGAGGTCATAATAAGAAGGTTGAAGTCCTAAATCTTGAAAATGTTGTTTGATGGTTTGAGCCGCGGCTGGTGCCATCGCTGATCCCATATCATTTGCGTCATTTTGTGCAGCATCAACGATAATTCCAACGGTTCCAGATTCAATACGAATTTTAGTTTTTTTATGACTTACTAACGCAACACCTGAACCAGTTACGGTATACTGAGCTGTATCCGGTTTAGGGCCACCGTATTCTGTTGGATTACGATACTGACGCTCTGCTGATGAATTATGGCTACTTGTTGCTGCTAATGCAATTTTAGCATTATCACTATCAACAAAAATGGAACTTAATAATAAAGACTCCATTGATGTTGAACACGCTCCATAAATCCCAAAAAACGGAATATTCGTTTCTCTAAAGACATAGTGTGTTGGAACAATTTGATTCACAAGATCTCCAGCAAATGAAACAGATATATCACTTTCTTTAATTTTTGCTTTATTAATGACTTTTTGAATAGCACTTCTCATTAATTGTGATTCCGCTTGTTCCCATGATTTTTGACCACAGTAAGGTTCATCGTATAAAATATCAAAATCATCTTTTAATGGTCCCTGTGACTCTAATGGACCAACTGCCGTTGCCGTCTCTAGTAAATAGACGTTATTATTAAATTTCCATGATTGACTTCCAACTTTCATCGCTACCATCCTTTTCTTATGAAATTCATTGATTAATCATCATCGGATAATTAGAAGCCCCACTACCCTCATCATCTCCTCAAACTCTTTAAGTTGAGGGAAAATATTAAACTCTACTAAACAATAGCGAATAATTCCAAACACATAAGCAGAAACAACAGCAAACACAATAACAGCCCCTGCTAGCTTAAAGAGGTTCGTTGCAATTCCAAGGACCACTCCTTCACTTCTACTTTCTAACGCCGCTGAAGTTAATGAGTTCGCAAATCCACTGATTGGCACGAAAGCTCCTGCTTTTGCAATTTGGCCAAACTCATCATAAACACCTAAACCGGTTAAGATAGTTGTAATTAAAATAACAGTGACTAACGCAAGTGTACTAGCAGTCTCTCGAACAAACCCAAACCAATGAATATACATTTCGATCAGCAATTGACCACCCAAGCAGATTAGGCCACCAAAGAAAAATGAAACAGCAGCATTTTTCACATAATTGGGTTTTACTTCATGATTTTTTATGACTTCTTCATATTTTTTCGTTTTCACGTCTTGTCACCACTCCTCAAAAATGAACTCTACACTTTAATATAACTTTTTTTCTAGAAATTATTAGCTAGTCACTCAAATTTCCTTATAAATTAACATTTCATATAAATAATTAATAAAATAATAAAAAAAGGGGCTGTCTCAAAATAGATGGCCCTTTGAAT